>VOFB01001102.1_pt1 | contig 232001 bp, 243 predicted proteins | sample 5384141 | NCBI WGS metagenome assembly VOFB01 (sample SAMN12384721, study PRJNA508395) | human gut metagenome | isolation source: healthy gut A | host: Homo sapiens | reverse complement strand
AGGAATTAACTTCTGAGATTGACGAAATTGAAACCGAAATCAAATCCATTATGGATGAGGTTAATTCTCCGATTCTTAGCATCCCCGGAATCAACTACCGTATGGGTGCCATGATTATTGCAGAAATCGGTGACTTCAGTCGTTTTGATTCCCCTGACAAGATACTTGCCTATGCCGGAATGTCCCCATCTACCTATCAATCTGGGCAACTTGATAACTGTTACTCCCATATGGAAAAACGTGGTTCTCGCTATCTTCGATACGCCCTTTACAATGCGACTAAATATGTCTGCCATTGGGATGAATCATTTGGAACATATCTTGCCAAAAAGCGAGCAGAGGGCAAGCATTATAATGTTGCTTTATCCCATGCTACAAAGAAACTAGTAAGAACCATTTATGCAATGGAAAAAACAGGGCAATCATACAGTAGTGCATCCTAATTGTTTTCTGTAAATATCTCCTAGCTGAGTGCCGCTAATGACACTCTTTTTGTCATACAGTTTTCAAGGTACAAATATATCTGAAATGCATTTCTGCAATTCATTCAAAATATTTATGTTGATATAAATGCTCTGAAGCAAATGGTTGGTCACTCGATTAAGGATATAACGGAATCGGTCTATACGGTTCGTGATGTAGAATGGCTAAGAAAAGACCTGGAAAAAATGCAATAAAAGGGAGCTCTCTTAATCAAAAGAAAAGCTCCCTAATAAATTACCATATGGTTGTCAAACGTGGTTGTCAAATAAGTGTCAAACAGTTGTCAAACGGCACGATTTCAACTACTTTTTACCACATCTTAATACTCTTAAAAGTGTTGATTTTACGCACTTTCTTAGAATTTACCAGCTTTTGCTGCTTCCTCTACGGAAACGGCAACTGCTACAGTAGCACCAACCATTGGGTTATTACCCATACCGATCAGACCCATCATCTCTACATGAGCCGGTACGGAAGAAGAACCTGCGAACTGTGCATCAGAGTGCATACGTCCCATAGTATCTGTCATACCATAAGAAGCAGGACCTGCTGCCATGTTATCTGGGTGAAGGGTACGTCCTGTACCACCGCCGGAAGCAACGGAGAAGTATTTCTTACCCTGCTCGATACATTCTTTCTTGTATGTACCTGCAACCGGATGCTGGAAACGTGTTGGGTTTGTAGAGTTACCAGTGATGGAAACACCTACGTTCTCATGATGCATGATTGCAACACCTTCCTGAACATCATCAGCACCGTAACATTTTACAGTTGCACGAAGTCCGTTAGAATATGCTTTTTCATATACAACGTTAAGTTTAGCTGCTTTGTAATCATACTGTGTCTCAACAAATGTAAATCCGTTGATACGGGAGATAATCTGTGCAGCATCTTTTCCAAGACCGTTTAAGATAACACGCAGAGGTTTCTGACGTACTTTGTTTGCTTTCTCAGCGATACCGATTGCACCCTCAGCAGCTGCAAAGGACTCGTGTCCAGCTAAGAAACAGAAGCACTCTGTCTCTTCCTCTAATAACATTTTTCCAAGGTTACCATGTCCAAGACCTACTTTTCTGTGGTCAGCAACAGAACCTGGAATACAGAATGCCTGAAGACCTTCACCGATTGCTGCAGCAGCATCAGCAGCTCTTTTGCATCCTTTTTTGATTGCGATTGCTGCACCTATAGTGTAAGCCCAGCAAGCGTTCTCGAAACAGATAGGCTGGATTTTCTTTACCTGATCATATACATCAAGTCCAGCATCTTTTGTAATTTTTTCAGCTTCTTCAATAGAGCTGATACCATAGCTGTTTAATACAGCGTTTATCTGGTCAATTCTTCTTTCATATCCTTCAAATAATGCCATTATCTTCGTCTCTCCTTTCTTACTCTTCTCTTGGGTCAATGATCTTAACAGCATCAGCTACACGACCATACTGGCCTTTTGCTTTTTCCCATGCAGTGTTAGGGTCATCACCTTTTTTGATAAAGTCTGTCATTTTTCCAAGAGAAACGAACTGATATCCGATAACTTCGTTGTTCTCGTCAAGAGCGATACCTGTTACATAGCCTTCAGCCATCTCCAGGTAACGAACACCTTTCTCCTTTGTTGCGTACATAGTACCAACCTGGGAACGAAGTCCTTTTCCTAAATCTTCCAGACCAGCGCCTACTGCAAGTCCGTCATCAGAGAATGCACTCTGAGTACGTCCGTAAACGATCTGTAAGAATAATTCTCTCATTGCTGTATTGATTGCGTCACAAACAAGGTCAGTGTTTAATGCTTCAAGAATTGTTTTTCCCTGAAGAACCTCTGCTGCCATAGCTGCAGAATGTGTCATACCTGAGCATCCGATTGTCTCAACCAGTGCTTCTTCAATCACACCATTCTTTACATTTAATGAAAGCTTGCAGGCACCCTGCTGTGGTGCACACCAGCCTACACCGTGTGTAAAACCTGAAATATCTTCAATTTTTTTGGAATGAACCCATTTTCCTTCTTCTGGAATTGGAGCTGGCTCATGTTTTGCGCCCTTGGCAACAGGACACATGTTTTCGACTTCCTTCGTGTAAATCATTATAAGACTCCTTTCGATATGAAATATATATCATGTTAAACTTTGTTATACATTTAACACACCGCCCTCATTTTCTCACATTTTTTTACATTAGTCCAGTCTTTTTTACAGGAAATGCACCTTAATTTTCTCAACTTGTTAATCTAATGCCTCCATCCGCTCAAATGCAAAGGATGCTCCGATTGCTCCAACCAGTGTCAGCAGGAGTATAACGACTATCATCATAATAAATCCTGCAGTCACGGAAATGAACGCTCCCGCTGCTACTGCCACAATGATTCCGACACATAATACCAGTCCCTGGAACAGCATCCGAAGAATCGTTCTGCCCAGTTCTCCAAACATTTTCCCTATCACGACATCTGCCAGCATATTCATATAAAGCTTATTAGCATTCAGGCACATATATAAAATGACGGTCAAAATCATGTAAGACACCGGAAGTCCCATTACGATACTGCCCGGCAGCGTAATCAGAAGTCCGTCAATCAGCGCACGGATATGCTCCATTTTGGTGGCATACCACATTTTCTTAAAATTGCTGTCCGGAATCAGATAGGTGTATGGATTTGCCAGTTCCTTCGACCACTTCGTCTTATAACCGCTGAAAATAAAGATAACATAGGCTATGACGCCCGGAATTACAAACATTTTAAAAGGCTGGCTGGAAATTTTATTATAATAAGAAACAACCGCAATTGCCACACCTATAACCAGAAACAGCACCGAATTCCAGCCAAAGATAAAGAAACGGTTTTTACGGTATTCTAATACCTGCCGGTAGAAAATTGCTTTAGCGTAAGTTCCCTTATAAGCCATCTTTACATTCCGCAAATACTTTTTCTTGCCATTTCCAACTACGACCTCGCCCTTTTTCGAGCGTTTCATCCGGTCATCATAATCTTCTGCAAATTTTGCAGCATCTTCATAGAATTCTCCGGTACACTTCATCTTTTTCGCATAAAGTACCAGCAAAACAGTACTGATCAAAAGAAGTACGGTTGCCACCACATTGATTCCTGCAGGACCTATGATAATAAGCTGAATCAATGCAATTTCCCATCCTATAATCGGAATCAGCTGTACCACTGGAAGCTGGATTAAGTCCACAAACACAGATAACTGCATACCTTTCACCGAAACAAAGTAGATTGCCACCAGTGCAAAAGCTGCCATTACTCCATACATAATATAGGTAAGTACGGTAAAGAACTGTTTGGGAAGTGTTTCATTTCCATAGCAGATAATCATTAACGCTCCCTCTAAAATATTTTCCAGTACACCAGCATAAAGGAAATATAAAATCATCTTATATGGTGTAACACCAAATACACCAATTCCAAGTACCAGTACAAATAGTTCAACAATAAAATTGGTTAAGAACTGCTTCATTCCGGCATGAAGAATAACTTTCTTCGGTTCTTCCGGTGCAGCAAATACAAAATGTACTTCTGACGGGCGGAACAACAGTCCTTTTCTCTTGATATAGGAAATCAGATTTGCCGGAACAATCATAACCATCAGTACGGATAAAACAGTTGCGATTCCTTCCGGGCTGTTTAATCCGAAATCGACAGACATGGAACCAAGTCCATACAATATCAATGCTGCATATAAAACAACAAATACCAGTGCAAGAAAAGTCCGTGGCCGTTTCAGGCTCCGCTTCACTTTATTCTTAATGGTCTGAAAAAAAACAAAGGAAAGACTACTCATGTTCTTCACCACCAGTCTTTGGTTCTGTCACTTCAAAGAATAGTTCTTCTATGTCTTTATCCGCAATTTCATTTTTGTTAAATGTTGCTATAATTTTCCCTTGTTCCATTACAAACATCACATCCCACAAATCTTTTACCATTTCAAGCATATGGGTACTGATAAGAATGGTACAGCCTTTCTCTTTTAACTCCAGCACAACTTCTTTCAGTTCTTTTATGGCTGCCGGGTCAAGTCCAACCATTGGCTCATCCAACATAACAACCTTTGGATGAATAGCAAGTGCACAACAAATACTGACCTTCTGCATCATTCCTTTGGACAATTCATTTCCCAGCTTCTCCTGTTTATCCAGAAGTTCAAAACGTGTCAGCAGTGCATCTATTTCTTCCTCTGTAATGTCACTGTTATATGCCCGCTTCACATATTCGATATGCTCCCGCACCGTCAGTGCTTCAAACATTGCCGGAATCTCCGGTACATAGCCAAATATTTTCTTCGCTTCCAGGCTTCTTGCCTTCATTCCATTAATACCAACACCGCCTTCATAACGAAGGAGTCCTGCAATACTCTTTATAATGGTTGATTTTCCGGCACCATTTGGTCCAAGCAGGATACCGACCTGACCATCCTGCACCATAAAGCTGACATGGTCCACTGCTACATTCTTTCCATATTTCTTAGTAAGCTCTTGTACTTCTAACATTTTCACCCTCCAAAATTCACGAGAAACACTCTTTGTATGCTTCCCGTATATACTGCGAGAAACACTCTTTTCAAAGTTCTCGTTCAACTAAAAAGCAGCTATATGTATTACTTAATTAATACAGTAATGCATATAGCTGTTTTTGTCAACCATTCATTTCTTAATTTTCTATTGTCATTTTCTGCAAGCAGCTACCGCAGGTAACTTCTGCGGGTAAATTTCCATCCGTTTAGTCTTCTGCTTTACTTACAATTTCATTCTTATTCTTATAAATAGAATGCGCCGGAACTACTCCACGTACCGGGGAAAGCGGATAAATATTGGTATGTGGTCCGATGACCGTTCCCGGATTCAATACGGAATTACAGCCGACCTCTACAAAATCTCCTAACATGGCACCGAATTTCTTGCGTCCGGTTTCCATCTTCTCATCAGCAGATTTTACTACCACCAGTGTCTTATCGGATTTTACATTGGATGTGATGGAACCTGCTCCCATGTGTGACTTGTATCCTAAAATAGAATCTCCCACATAATTATAGTGTGGTACCTGCACGGAATTAAAAAGAATGACATTCTTTAACTCGGTAGAATTGCCTACCACCGTTCCTTTTCCGACAATTGCATTGCCACGAATGAATGCGCAGTGTCGTATTTCAGCATTTTCATCAATAATTAAAGGACCATTTAAACATGCTGTCGGTGCCACGGCAGCGGATTTTGCCACCCAGATATTCTCCCCCTTCTGTTCATAAACATCCGGATTCAATGTTTTTCCCAGTTCTTTGATATAATCTCCGATTCCGGCAAGTGCCTCCCACGGATAAGTAAATTGTGCAAGATAATCCTTTGCGATTGTCTCCTCTAATGTATACATATTACTGATTTTGCACTGTTCCATCTTTCTCTTCCTCTCTTTCTTCTTCCGGTTTCCGGTCAAAATCAAAACGGATTTCATCCTCTTCAAACTTCAGACAGGTATCAAATACATTTCCTGCTTTCGAAGTAAATCCGGTTATTTTTTTAGCGGTATATCCTTTTGTAAAAAGCTCTTCTAATACTTCTTCAGCCAGTTCCACCTTTGCTACATAACGGTTCACCCGGAATCCGCAGTCACATTCATAGTACCACTGGCTTTTCTTTAACAATGCCCCGCACTTTGGACATTTTACTTTTGTCTCTTCCGGTTTCGGACGCTCCGGAAAGTCAAATTCAATGCGTCCATCCTTGGTAAGCTTCAATGGTGCATCAAATTTCTTGCCATTCTTAGACTTAAATCCTGTTATAATTTCTGTCTTTCCTGTTAGTAAAAGTGCCTTTACCTGAGTTTCCTTTAATTTTACTCCGGCTATTTTACCGATTGAGAAACGGCAGCTGTCCTCTTTGTTTCTGTCATAATTGGCACAGCCATAGCCAAATGGCGTCTGCACAATATCACCCTGACACAGTGGACATTTTACATCTTTTACCTTTTTTGCTTCCACATGCTCAAAATCAAATTTCAGGACTTTCTTTCCATTCTCATCTTCTCCAAGCATCAGGCAGGCATCAAATTTCTTCTTATTCTTTGAAGTAAATCCACGAATCGTTCCGGTTCTTCCATTGGTCAGAAGCTCCTTCACCTGGGCGGTATTTAAATCTTTCCCGGCTATTTTGCCAATGGCAAACCGGCAGCCAGCCTCATCTTCCGCTTTATAATTGGCACAGCCATAACCAAATGGCTTTATTTCTATTGCTCCGCCACACAACGGACAGCTTACGCCCTCTATAGTCTCCGGCTCATTCTGTGAAAAATCAAAGGTTATATTCGGTTTTCCTTCTTCATCCTTTGACATCACAAGGCAGGCTGAAAACTTCTTCTTATTCTTCGAAGTAAATCCCTTTAAGACTCCGGTTCTGCCTTCGCTTAATAACTGCTTTACTTCTTCATCGTTAAGCTCTCTTCCGGCGATGGAACCAATAGCAAAACGGCAGCCACTGCCATCTTTATTATAATTTGAGCAGCCATAACCAAAAGGTGTAGTCTCAATCTCACCGCCACAGACCGGACAGGTTGCTCCGATTTTAACCTTTGCCTTCATATCTTTGGCATTGCTGCCAGCCAATGGCCGGATCTGCCCGGCAATCTGGCTGGTGAGATTCTCATTTATCATGGAAACTGTTTCTTTCCGGATAAATTCTTCTAACTTCTCCCGGTAATCTTCCATAGGAACGGTTCCCTGGGTAATGCCATCCAAGCCCTTTTCCCAGGAAGCGGTCATCTTGGGATTCAAAAGTGCCGGAACAGTCATATTCACCACTTCATAAACCATCTCGCCTAAGGCTTCCGGCGTCAGCACCTGTGTTTTCTTATTCAAAGCAAGATAGCCGATACGCACCAGCTTCTTGATGATTTCTGCCCTTGTAGCAGAGGTTCCAATTCCGGAGCCTTTAATCTGTTCTCTTAATTCCTCTTCCTCGATTAACTGTCCCGCATTTTCCATGGCAAGCACCATGGAACCTGAAGTATAACGCTTTGGTGGAGAAGTCTTTCCCTCTTTTACCAGAAATTCTTTTACTTCTGCGGTATCTCCTTCTTTGAGACTATCTGCAAGTTTTAGTAATGCTGCGCTGTTCTTCGGATTGTTTTCTTCTCCGTCACCATCTTCCTTTTCCCGTTTTTCTTTGATATCCGGTCTTCCGGCAATTTCAAGATATCCGGGAACCTTTAATACTTTTGCTCCGGCAAAGAAAGATTCCTTTTCAATTCCGATGGTCAGCTTTACCGTCTGATACTGTGCCGGCGGATAGAAAATACTTAAGAAACGCCGCACGATCAGTTCGTAGACCCGCTTCTGCAATTCCGTCAGCGACTTATATTCATTGACCTGTCCGGTTGGAATAATAGCATAATGGTCTGTAATCTTACTGTCATCGGTATAACTGCTCTTTCCGATATTTTTATATAAACCATGCTCCACAATATTTTGCACAAAAGGAGCAACCGGCTCAAAGGAACGGAGTCCTCTGATATTCTTACTGATTTCTTTTGCAACGGCAGAAGACAACACTCTGGCATCCGTTCTCGGATAAGTAGTCAGCTTTCTTTCATATAAGTCCTGTGCTACCTGCAGCGTCTCGTCCGGGCTGATTTTAAACCTTTTCGAGCACTCTGCCTGAAGCTCCGCCAGGTTAAACAAAAGCGGTGCACGTTTCTTTGAAATTCCTTTATCTACTGTTTTTACAATCGCTGTTTTATTAGTTAAATCTTTAATTAATTTTTCTGCGTGTACTTTTTCTTTGAATCCATTCTCTTTATAAAGCAACGGAGATGCATAATAAGAAGAACCTTCTACCGCTTTCCATTCACCTTCTATCTCTGCATCAAAGAAATTTCCCACCACCCGGTAAAATGGTGTCTCTACAAAATTACGGATTTCCCGCTCCCGGATTACAACCATGCCAAGTACACAGGTCATGACACGGCCAACTGCAATTGCAGTATAGGACTTGGTTCCTGCAGCATCATTTAAAAGATTTCCATATTTTACCGACATTACACGGGAAAAATTAATGCCCATGGCATAATCTTCAATGGTACGCATAATCCCGGAATTAGCAAGATTATCATAATCCGACATTGGTCTTGCTTCCGCAATTCCTCTTTTAATTTCTTCCTCCGTCTGCGAATCTATCCATACCCGCAGCTCTTTCATACCTTCACGGACTCCACCGAACCGCCGGATATTCTCTTCAATGGTCTGTCCTTCTTTTCCGGCATCGCCTGCCCAGTAAACGGTATCAATATCTTCCCGGTGTAAAAGCTTATGTACGATGTCATACTGTTTGCTTACAGATGGTATGACATTATATTTATAATCTTTCGGAAGAAATGGAAGGTCTTCTAACTTCCACTTCTTATATTTTATATCATATTCTTCCGGATATACCATTTCCACCAGATGACCAACACACCAGGTAATGGCATAGTGACTGTCTTCGATATATCCGTCATTTCTGCCGGATACGCCAAGAATTCGTGCAAATTCCCGGGCAACACTTGGTTTCTCCGTGATAATTAACGACTTACCCAACCGTTATTTCCTCCAATTTCTGTGCCTTTTCTATTATTATGTCTTTTTATCATTTTGACTTTTTATCATTTTTTGACTTTTCCGGCACTTTATAATTCCTTCATATCGATCAGGACAAATCTTTTATCTTCTTCTGCCATCTGCTTTAAATCCTCTGCAAATTCCTGTGCGGAAAACATATAAAGATATTTTGCAGAAATTTTTGCCTGCTTCAGATTATCAAGCAATGCTTCACCTGCCGTGCGGGTCATATAAGGCTCTGACCAGTTACAGATTCCGACAATGCTCTCACGGACACTGTTCTGGGCGACAATATCGATATTGCCCTTCTTTCCAACCCAGGTTCCAATCCGGTGAATGTCAATCGGAAGTTTACCAATACGATTTAATAAAGTCAGATATTCCCGGCAGACCTTGACAAAATAACGGTTCATATAGTCATCTAAATCTTTTTCAATATAAGTATCATAAAATTCTTCCGGTGCCATCATATATAAGTCCGATAAATGTGGATAGACAAAACGGAACCAGAAATCCACATAAGTATTGGCAATGCGGTAAACACCCTTTTTCGTATTCTCCCAGCCACCGGTATCAAAGGAAACCACCTTTTCTACCACATCAAATGCCATCAGATTCTTCATGTAGACACTGATTTTTGCTCTGGAGAAGCCTGTCTTTAAAAAGAGGTCATTCAGCTTATTATTTCCCGAAGCCAATGCTGCAAGTATTGTATTATATACAGAAAGTTCTCTTAATTCAATGCTGATATAATTTTCTGCCTCATGGAACAGGAAGCCATCCGGAGACAAAATATGCCGGCAGACATTTTCCTTAATACTCTTTTTGGAGTTCCAGCGTGTAAGATAACCCGGCACACCTCCAATAATTCCATAGACCTGCACTGCCTGACTGGTTCCATATTCCGGGAAATGTCGAACCACATCAAGAAATGTCGCATCCTCCATGCGGATGGCTGCGTCTACCTTCTTTAAGTATTCACCATATTTTTCTCTGCAGTCTTCCTCTACCCATACCAGTGAAGAGCTGGTCAGAATAATCATAACAGGACCCGGATATAATTTCTTTGCTTTCAGTTTCAGAATGCTGTTCATAAAGCCGACATCTTTTCTGGCAATATACTGGAATTCATCAATGACAACCACAAGCTTGGTCGGGTCTCCACTCTTGATGCGGTTAAAGAATTCATCATAACTATAGCGTGTCAGACGAATCCCGTATTTTGCTTCCACTTCCTGCCCCATCTGTAAAACCTGTTCCCTTTCGGATGCCTGTCTGGCGCGATAGTAAAAAAACTTTTTCTCCTTACAGAATTCTTTTATTAACTGCTCTTTCTGGCAGTTATCTCTTCCATATAAAAGAACAATCTGATTGCCGGACTGTCCATATACCTCTTCTAATTTCTTTAATTCGGATGTCTGAATCATCATTGGTAATATCCTCCAAAATTTCTAATTTTAAGAAGTCACTCTAACAAAAATAATATCACATTTTAATTTTTCTATCAACGCCAAAACGATAAAAAAGAATGTGCCTTGGCACATTCTTTTCTGTCTTCATTTTGTTACATATTTTGCTGCTTATTTTGCGGTAATGTAACCCTGTGCTTTTAAAAGTTCTGCGCAAAGAACAGCTCCACCAGCCGCACCACGTACGGTATTGTGGGATAATCCTACGAATTTCCAATCATATACGGTGTCCTCACGAAGACGTCCAACACTGATTCCCATACCGTTTTCATAGTTAACATCCATAGAAACCTGTGGTCTGTTGTCTTCTTCTAAGTACTGGATAAACTGCTTTGGTGCACTTGGAAGATTTAATTCCTGTGGTACTCCCTTGAAGTTTACTAATTTTTCGATTAACTGCTCTTTTGTAGGGTTCTTTTTGAATTTAACAAATACAGCTGCTGTATGTCCGTTTAATACCGGAACACGGATACACTGGCAGGTAATAACCGGTGATGTAGCAGGTACAATGACACCATCTTTGATTTCACCCCAGATACGAAGTGGCTCTTTCTCGGATTTTTCTTCCTCTCCACCGATGTATGGAATGATATTTCCTACCATTTCCGGCCAGTCTTTGAATGTCTTACCTGCTCCGGAAATTGCCTGATAGGTTGTGGCAACTACTTCATATGGTTCAAACTCTTTCCATGCTGTAAGAACAGGCGCATAACTCTGGATGGAGCAGTTTGGTTTTACTGCAACAAATCCTCTCTTGGTTCCCAGTCTCTTGCGCTGGAATTCGATTACTTTCATATGTTCCGGATTGATTTCAGGTACTACCATAGGAACATCCGGTGTCCATCTGTGTGCACTGTTGTTCGAAACAACAGGAGTCTCTGTCTTAGCATATGCTTCTTCAATTGCTTTGATTTCATCTTTGGTCATATCTACGGCACTAAATACGAAATCAACTTCTGCTGCAACATTTTCTACTTCATTTACATTCTTTACTACAATATTTTTAACGGCTTCCGGCATTGGAGTATCCATTTTCCAACGATCTCCAACTGCTTCTGCATAGGTCTTTCCTGCACTTCTTGGGCTTGCTGCAATTGTAGTTACCTCAAACCATGGATGATTCTCCAGAAGAGAGATAAATCTCTGACCTACCATTCCTGTTCCACCTAAAATACCGACTTTTAATTTGCTGCTCATTTCTTTTTCTCCTCACGTTTTTATGTTCGTCTATCGCGAACAGTTGTCTTTCTGATAAATATACTATCCTATTTATACAAAAAAATGCAATTCACAATTTATCAAAAATTACTAAGTGAATTGCATTTTTCTTATACATATGTACCAATTTTTCAGAATAAGCTACTTATTTTCTACGCCTCTTCCGGCAGATTCAGCTCATCCTGCCAGTCCTTTGCCAGATATTCCTTATGCAATGCAATGACTTTTTCCATTGCGTCTTTACCAGGCGCACCAACAGTCAGACGTTTATTGACACAGGTTTCCATGGAAATTGCTTCATAAATATCCTCTTCAAATACCGGGCAGATTGCCTTTAACTCATCCAGTGACATATCATCAATGGCTATCTTCTTATCCAGACAATAAAGCACGATTCTTCCTACAATACCGTGGGCATCACGGAAAGGAACGCCATGATTTACCAGATAATCTGCTGCATCTGTCGCATTGGTAAATCCCTTGTTGGCACTGTCATGCATTTTTTCTTTATTGAATTTCATGGTTGCGAGCATACCGTTAAAGAGTGCCAGACAGCCTTTTGCAGTATCCATGGCATCAAAGGAAAGCTCCTTGTCTTCCTGCATATCTTTATTATACGCAAGAGGAATTCCTTTCATCGTAGTAAGCAATGACATCAGTGCACCATACACTCTTCCGGTCTTTCCACGTACCAATTCTGCAATATCCGGATTCTTCTTCTGCGGCATAATACTGCTGCCGGTGCTGTATGCATCATCAATCTCTACAAACTGGTATTCATTGGAATTCCAGATGATAACTTCTTCTGAGAAACGACTTAAATGCATCAGAATCGTTGATAATGCAGATAAAAATTCGATTAAGTAGTCACGGTCCGATACGCCATCCATACTGTTTAAGGTTGGTCCATAGAAACCAAGTAATTCTGCGGTATATTCACGGTCTAATGGATAAGTAGTTCCTGCCAGGGCACCGGAACCTAACGGACAGTAATTCATTCTCTTAAAAATATCCTGCAGGCGGAGTCTGTCACGGCGGAACATCTCAAAATAAGCTCCCATATGATGTGCCAGTGTAATCGGCTGTGCTTTCTGAAGATGGGTAAATCCCGGCATAATCGTCTCGGTATTTTCTTCCATAATCTTAAGAATGGTCTCAAGAAGTTCTTTTACCAGCTTGTCAGTATGCAATACTTCCTGTCTGGTATAAAGACGCATGTCCAGTGCAACCTGGTCATTTCTGCTTCGTCCGGTATGTAATTTCTTACCGGTATCTCCCAGACGGTCAATGAGTTGTGCCTCTACAAAGCTGTGAATATCTTCGTATTCATCGGTAATAATAAGCTTTCCTTCTTCTACTTCTTTTAAGATTTCTTTTAAACAATCTACAATATCCTGCATTTCTTTTTCTGTTAAAATGCCCTGTTTTCCAAGCATTTTCACATGTGCAATGCTGCCTTCCATATCCTGTTTATAGAATTTCTGATCAAATGATATAGACGCATTAAAATTGTAAACGAGCTTGTCTGTCTCTTTGGTAAAGCGTCCGCCCCATAACTGTGCCACTCTTTTATCCTCTCTTTCCATACGGATGTCCGTACTTATTCTAAACTAAAATCCATAACTAACTTCTGAAAGTATACCTTATTTTTCATAAAATGACAACCAGAAGAAATCACTCCTGTACTGACTGCTCACTTTCCTGCGCCGCACGTTCTCTTTTCTGTTCTTCCCGCTCCCGCTTCGAAAATACACAGCCACAATAATCCTGCCGGTACATGCCATACTCTGCCGAAATTATGGTAGAACGCTTATAGCCATCCCGTTTCTTAAAATCCGAATATAAATAGGGAATACCATATTCTTCTGCCAGCATTCCGCCAATCGCATTTAACTTTGCAGCATTCTTCATGGGACTGATAGACAGCGTTGTCGTAAAATAATCACAATTTAATTTTTTCGCATACTCTGCCGCTTCCCGCAGTCTTAATTCATAGCAGCGGAAACACCGTTCGCCACCCTCCCGGATATTTTCATAACCTTTTACTGTTTCATAAAAACGCTCCGGTTCAAAGTTTCCTTCCACAAAGGTGACAGGATATTTCGTCGGAAATTCTTTAATAAAGCGTTTCTGCTCCACTGCTCTGTGATAATATTCATCCTCCGGATAAATATTGGGATTATAATACAACACCGTAATATAAAAATAGTTGGAAAGATACTCTAATACATAAGAACTGCAGGGTGCACAGCAGCTATGAAGCAAAAGTTTCGGAACTTCTCCTCTTTCTTCTAATCCGGCAATCGTTTCATCTAATATTTTCTGGTAATTTTCTTTCATCGCATTTACCTTTCCCATTCTAAACTTCTGTCAATTCTGTTCCTATTATAATCTATCCTTTTCTTCTGTCAATCCGGGTGACCAATCTCATTTTTTCACATATATTATCCTATAAACTTCTATCAGGTGAATACCATGTGCTCCATCCTTGAATTGTCCAATATAGATTATATTTATCATACGAAAGAGGGCGAAACCAAGGCTCTGTCCAATATCAGCTTTACTTTATCTAACGGAGAATTTGTTGCTATTGTAGGTCCCAGTGGATGTGGCAAATCAACACTTTTATCCCTTATCTGCGGTCTCCTTATCCCATCCGGCGGCAGCATTTCCTTCATGGGACACCCCCTGCAGTCAAAGGATATCTTAAATATGGGATACATGCTTCAGAAAGACCATCTCTTAGAGTGGCGTACCATCGCATCCAATGTCCAATTAGGGCTGGAAATCCAGCACAAAATGACACCGGAAAATCTTGCTTATGCCAGCCGGCTGTTAGAAACTTATGGACTTGCCGATTTTGCTGCAAAACGTCCTTCTGAGCTTTCCGGCGGCATGCGGCAGCGGGCTGCCCTGATTCGTACCCTGGTACTTCGCCCGGAGCTGCTTCTCTTAGATGAACCCTTCTCGGCATTAGATTATCAGACCCGCCTTAATGTCAGCAATGACATCGGTACCATTCTGCGGCAGGAACATAAAACCGCCATTCTTGTAACCCATGATTTATCCGAAGCAATTTCCATGGGAGACCGTGTTATTGTCTTAAGCCACCGGCCGGGCACAATCCGCTCCATTATACCCATATCTTTTGATCCTGGTCTTACGCCTTTAGAGAAACGGAATGACAGCCATTTTAAATCCTATTTTAACTTAATATGGAAGGAATTTAATCAAAATGAATAACCCATCCTCTGCACAGCTTATGTACTTACGGCAATGCCGCAGGCATCAGCTTAAAATAAAAATCTTTCGCGTTCTGATTCTTGTTGCCTTTTTATTGCAATGGGAGCTTTGTGCCAGATATGGAAAAATCGACCCCTTTATTTTCAGCAGTCCCACCAGACTTATCATCTGCTTCTACCAGATGATTACCAGTCAGAAGCTCCTTTATCACATCGGAATCACCCTGTTTGAAACCTTAAGCAGCTTTTTCTTTGTTATTATTTTAACATTACTGATTGCTGCAATCCTCTGGTTTTCCAAAACCTTATCCGAAACCTTAGAGCCTTATCTTGTGGTTTTAAATTCCCTGCCAAAATCTGCGCTGGCTCCGCTGCTGATTGTATGGCTGGGAGGCAATTACAAGACCATTATCATCACCGGTATGTCCGTAGCTATCTTTGGCTCTATTCTGAGTCTTTACACTGCTTTTTGTGATATGGATAAAGAAAAGATTCTTCTGATAAAGACATTAGGCGGCACCCGTAATGATGTTATGTTTAAAATTATGCTGCCGGGCTGTATTCCCACCCTGCTTTCTATTATGAAAGTCAACATCGGTCTTTGTCTAGTTGGTGTTATCATCGGTGAATTTATTGCAGCAAAAAAAGGCTTAGGCTATCTTATTATTTATGGCAGCCAGGTTTTTAAATTAGACTGGGTCATCTTATCGATTCTGATTCTCTGTCTCATTGCCATGCTGCTCTATCAGCTGATTGGAAGTTTTGAGAAGCTCTGCTTAAAGAGGAACTAAAGAAAGGCGGTATGAATTGCACCTGCTCTTCATACTGCCTTTCTCTTTCTTACTTTACAGGAAATTGCTTATGAATTTTTATGCTTCTTCGATTTCTTCAAAGTCACAGTAATCTGCTCCTGCTTCAGAAGCAAACTTAAAACTTACTTTCTCGCCCTGATATTCCACGGTAAAATCACCTTCCATATCAAGGAAAGAATGTGCCTGGGCTATATTATCCAAGAATTCTGCCATATCTGCCGGAAAGTCTTTAGCATCTGCCTCTACGCTGCACTCTTCTTCTAAGATTTCCTGCTCCACAAAGAGACGCAGGGTAAAATCATCCAAATCACTTTCATCATCAAAGTCTACACCCTGAAAATAATGATTGCCGCAATTTTTAAATAAGTTCTTTACATAAGAGGTACTGGATAAAATTCTCGACTGGGATACATCCTCTGCCTCAAGATAAATATGATAGGTTATCTTCACCTGATTTTCTGCCATGGTATCTTACCTTCCTTCTTCTGCCTTGATCTGCTCTAAGAACAGCATTTCTAATTTATAATCCCGGTCCGGTTCTAACTTTTCCATATTCTTCTTTGGAATGAAGCCGCCAGCCATTGCCGGATGTCCGCCACCGTTTCCATAATCTGCTAATGCCTTTGCTACAACTCTTCCGGCATCTACATGATTGAATGCACTCCGGACAGAAAACTTAATGCCATCAGAACGGATTGCATAAATCACGGAAATATTAACTACATCAAGAGATAAAATAAAGTCTGAAATAATTGCAATCAGCGCATCCGGACAATCAAACGGAATCGATGCAAATCCCACATCATCATAAATGTGGATATTATCAATTGCCGCACCATATGCCTTTAAATCAGAAAACTCCATTACATTTACATACATGGATTTTAACTCTTCCACATCTGCCATTGGATAGATGTATGCAAACATATCCACATCAAGCTTTGTTGTACCACGAACAAAGTCATCCGTATCCATCTTGATGCCATATGCCAGTGCTGCCGCCACATCCCGGCTCATTGGTGTATTGGTAAGATAAAAATACTCTGCAATCATTGTGGCACAGGCTCCTACACGGCGCACATCTTTATAAGCATATTCACAGGCAATTACTGTCGGATGATGGTCAATACATGCCACCTCATCCCCGATAAAATCGGTCAGATTCGTATTATATTTCTGGGAGTCTACGGTAACAATATAGTCCTCTTTCTTCATATCATCCAAATCTTCTTTAGACAAAATATCAATATGAAATGTATCAAACATCTTTCTTGTACTCAGGCGTTCAATCTTGCCATCATAACAGATATCTGCTTTAATCCCATGGTAATTTAAAAAATGCTGTAAGCCAAAGGCACTGGCAATCGCATCCGGATCTGGAAAATTATGTGTCTGAATATAAGTTCTGTGTCCTCTTAATAACTCTACTAATTGTAAGGGATCCATGTTTTATCTCCTGGTATGATTTCTTCTTATTTTAATATAGAAAGCGGATTATTTTCCTTCTGGAATTTTAAGGCAAACAAAGCTGCCCCATAGCATAAAATTCCAATCAGCATAAATATCACTTTACCGGAAATTATTCCAACGACAATCTCTGCTGCTGCAACAATTCCATGCAGCCAGACAGGAAGGTTATGCAGACATGCTGCAAGTCCCGCTTCAATCAACACTACAATACATACGCTCACTACCGGCATCTTCCATACCAGTATACCCAGAACAATTTCCAATACGGCAAAAACCACAAATACACATAACATAATCAGCGCGCTGTTTTCCTTTAATTCTGCAATCGTAAACTGACTGTTCTTCTTTGCATAATTTTTCTTTGCGCTGTTGATTTTCTTCTTCATATTCTTCTTACTGTCCTCAGTTTTCTTTCCCCCTGAAACAAATTCCTTCACTTCCATGAAAAAAACTTCCTCCTTGTAATGATTTCCCTTTTCATAAGCCGGTTCATCTTTCTCCGGTTCTTACACATCTACGCCCATTATACCAAGTAACCTTTGAAAGAACAACTTTTTTCAAAAAAACATTGCAAATTTATTTTTTTCTATATATAATATTATAGTATGATTTTAATAAACAAAGGGTTGTCTGAGAAAAATAGTTTATTTCGCATATAACCAGATTATTCTGCTTCCGTGGCTCAGTTGGTAGAGCGGCGCATTCGTAATGCGTAGGTCAGGGGTTCGAGTCCCCTCGGGAGCTTTTTTTGTTGTCTAAAAATAATCTAAAAATAGTATTGACATTTCTCTTTCAATTTCTCATAATACTCCTTAGTGAGTTTATTATTATTAAACTTCAAATACATTATTAGCTTCATTTTGTAAAAACTATGTAAAATCACTTTTCATGGAAAGGAAGTACAAAATGGATATTGGAAATAAAATCAAGGAGCTGCGGATTCTCTACGGTCTCACCCAGCAGGAACTGGCTGACCGTCTGGAATTATCCAAAGGATTTATCTCCCAGTTAGAGCGTAATCTTACGTCTCCTTCCGTGGGTACACTTTTAGATATTATCCAGTGTCTCGGCACTACGCCGGCAGAATTTTTTGCAGATGATGAACCTGCACAGCTTGTCTTTAAAAATGAAGATTATTTTGAAAAAGAAGATGCGGAACACAGGAGCTTAATCGAATGGATGGTTCCCGGTGCCCAGAAAGATATGATGGAACCGGTACGACTGACGCTGAAGCCCGGCGGCACATCAGACATCTATCTTCCACATGAGGGAGAAGAATTCGGCTATGTACTTAAGGGCTCCATTAAAATCATATATGGTACCCGCACTTATACTGCAAGACAGGGGGAGTCTTTTTATCTTAAGTCCAATAAAAAGCACCATATCGAAAATACCGGCAGGAAAGATGCCGTTCTTATCTGGGTTACAAACCCGCCAAGTTTTTAGGAGGTTATGATGGGCAAGAAATTAATACAATTAGAAAATATTACCAAAACTTATGACGGAAATATGATTTTGGATGACTTAAATCTTTATGTAAAGGAAAACGAATTCTTAACACTGCTGGGACCTTCCGGCTGTGGAAAGACTACTACCCTGCGTCTTATCGGTGGTTTTGAGACACCTGACACCGGACGTATTATTTTTGATGGAAAAGATATTACTTCTTTTCCGCCAAATGAGCGTAAATTAAATACCGTATTCCAGAAATACGCACTTTTTACCCATATGAGCATTGCAGATAATATTGCTTTTGGTTTAAAAATCAGTAAAAAAAGCAAGGCTTATATTCAGGATAAAATCAAATATGCCTTAAAGCTTGTAAACTTAGACGGTTATGAAAACCGCAGCATTGATTCCTTAAGCGGTGGCCAGCAGCAGCGTATCGCCATTGCCCGTGCCATTGTAAATGAACCAAAGGTGCTCCTTTTAGACGAGCCTTTGGGCGCACTGGATTTAAAAATGCGTCAGGACATGCAGTACGAACTGATTCGTCTGAAAAATGAACTTGGCATTACTTTTATCTATGTTACCCACGACCAGGAAGAAGCCCTTACCATGTCAGACACCATTGCTGTCATGAATCAGGGCTATATCCAGCAGATTGGTACTCCGGAAGATATTTATAATGAGCCGGAAAATGCATTCGTTGCCGACTTTATCGGAGACAGCAATATCATTGACGGTATCATGATTGAGGATAAATTAGTCAGCTTCTTAGGCATCAAGCACGAATGTGTCGATACCGGTTTTGGTAATAATAAACCGGTAGACGTAGTCATCCGCCCGGAAGATATTGAGATTGTAGAAGCCGGCACCGGTTTTATGGATGGTGATATTACTTCTGTTATCTTCAAGGGTGTCCACTATGAAATCGAAATTATGGCTGGCGGCTATGAATGGCTTGTTCATACCACCAAATATTTTGAAACCGGAAGCCATGTAGGAATGAAGGTAATTCCTTTCAATATCCAGATTATGCATAAACCGGAATCCAGTGACGAAAAGGCGGTGGAACTCGATGCATAATGCCAGAAAAAGACTTTTAGCCGGACCTTATCTGGTCTGGATTATTGGATTTACTGTACTTCCGATTCTGATGATATTATATTACGCATTCACCAACAGTGACGGTGGTTTTACCTGGGCAAATATTGCTGCAATTGCAGACCCGGTACATATAAAAGCACTCCTGCTTTCCTTGAAGCTTGGTATCTTATGTACGGTTGTCTGTCTCCTGCTCTCCTACCCGCTTGCCATGATATTAAACAGTTTTCATTTTAAGCATCAGAGTTTTGTCGTATTTTTATTTGTCCTTCCGATGTGGATGAATTTTATGCTGCGTATTTTAGCATGGCAGATGTTGCTTTCCAATAATGGAATTATCAATGGATTCCTTTCCATTTTTGGCATCCCGAAGCTTCATATGTTAAATACACAGGGAGCCGTTGTATTTGGCATGATTTATGATTTTCTTCCATTTATGATTATGCCGATTTACAATTCCATAGTACGTATCCGCAAGGAAACAATAGATGCGGCAAGGGATTTAGGTGCCAACAGTTTTATCACCTTCTTCCGTATCATTCTGCCGCTTACTGTGCCTGGAATTGTCAGTGGAATTATTATGGTATTCGTACCGGCACTTACCTCCTTTGTTATTTCAGACCTTTTAGGCGGAGGTAAAGTACTTCTCATTGGAAATGTTATTGAGCAGTCCTTCATGCAGGGTTCCTACTGGAATTTAGGTTCCGGACTTTCCATTGTACTTATGCTTTTTGTATTAATCAGTATGGCATTCATGAATCGTGCCGGTGAATCAGGAGGGCATGCAGTATGGTAAAGAAAAGTTTATCAAGAATTTATCTTGCAATTATTTTCCTGTTTCTGTATCTTCCGATTGGAGTTCTGATTGTACTTTCCTTCAACAACTCCCTCTCCCGTGTAAAATGGGGCGGATTTACGACAGAATGGTATCGCAATCTTGTTTCTGACCCGACTATTATGAATGCCTTTTATACCACGATTCTGATTACCGTTGCATCTTCTGTGATTGCTACAATAATCGGAACCATGGCAGCAATCGGAATCAGTGCCATGCGGAAAAGGAACCGTCAGATTATGCTTGGTGCAACTAACATTCCACTTCTGAATGCAGATATTGTAACCGGTATTTCCCTGATGCTGCTTTTTGTCCGCTTTACAGCGCTTGGAACATCAACCGTATTGATTGCACATATTACCTTTGACATTCCATATGTCATTTTAAATGTACTGCCTGAAAATAAGCTTTCCAACACCTCCTCCCATACCTATGAAGCTGCCAGAGACTTAGGCGCAACACCACTTTATGCATTTTTCAAAATTGTATGGCCGGATATCAAGCCTGGTGTATTCTCCGGTTTTCTGATGGCTGTGACAATGTCCTTAGACGATTTTTCCATCACCTACTTTACCAAAGGTGCCGGTGTCAACACATTGTCTACCATGATTTATACCCAGCTGCGTAAAGGTATTATTCCGGAAATGTATGCACTGTCTACGATTTTATTCTTCCTTGCTCTGGTGCTTCTTCTGATTATGAATTACCGCAGTGTCAAGGATGCGAAAGGAAGGTCTTAAGAAATGAAGAAATTCTTATTTTCATTTATGCTTATTGCTGGTCTCCTTACTCTTTCCGGCTGTGGACAGAAAGAGGATGAAAATGCACTTGTTATTTTAAATTATGGAAAATATATAGAGCCGGATGTTATCCAGCAATTTGAAAAAGAAACCGGTATTACCATCAAATACGAAGAATATGAAAGTCCGGAGGAAATGTATACCAAATATAAGGCGGGTTCCATCAAATACGATTTAATCTGTACCTCCGACTATATGATCCAGAAGCTTATCAATGAAGGTGAAGTCTTAGAAATGGATTATGATAATATTCCACTTTACGAAAACATCGACCCGACCTATGTGGAATTTTCCAAGGCCTTTGACCCGGAAACGAAATACACACTACCTTATTTCTTCGGCACACTGGGTATTCTCTACAATAAAACCATGGTAGATGAAGCTGATATGGACAGCTGGAATGTTCTCTGGGATCCGAAATATAAGGGACAGATTATCATGGAAAATTCCGTCCGCGATACCTTCGTTCCTGCACTCCGGCTTTTGGACTATTCCATCAATACTACGGATGAAGATGAATTAAACGAAGCACTTTCCATGCTTTGTGACCAGAAAGATTTAGTCTACTCCTATCTGGTAGATTCTTCTGCCGATGAAATGATTGCCGGAAATGCTGCCATGGCTCTTATTTATTCCGGAGAGGCTGCCTATGCACAGGATTATAATGATGATCTTGATTATGTGGTTCCGAAAGAAGGTTCTAATATGTGGATGGACTCCTGGTTCATTCCCAAAACCTGCCAGCATAAGGATGCTGCAGAACAGTTTTTAAATTATCTCTGTCGTGAAGATATCGGTATGGAAAACTTTGACTATGTCTGGTATGCTACACCAAACACCGCTGTTTATGATGAACTGGATGAAGAGGTTCAGGAAAGTACTACTATTTTTTCTGATCAGGAAACTTTAGAAAACTGTGAAATTTTTAACAGTCTTGATGTCCCGGCTACAGAAACTTATGATTATCTATGGAAGAAATTAAAATCTTACTAAAATTTTCTGGTCTATAAAAGATTAGAAAATTTTTAGAAAAATTTCATATTACCTTTCTTGTTATTCAAGACACAAGATGATATATTGAAAAGTCCATTGGAATAATCCATGGACTTTCTTTTCTATTTATTCATTTTTACCATTTCTAACCAGGAGGTCTTTATGACATATCAACAATTTCTTACTGAAATCCAGTTACAAATTCATTCTCTGTTTGATACAGATGTTACGATTCAGCTGCATAAAATCCAAAAAAATAATGGCGTTACTTTGGATGGACTCACTATTCTGCAAAAGGGCTGCAACATTTCTCCCACTATTTATCTCAATGATTATTACAAAGAATATCAGGCAGGAAAAAGCATACATAACATTATTTTACATATCCGGGAAATTTACCGGGCTTACCGTCCCAGCAGCTCTGTCGATGTAGCATTCTTTACTAATTTTGAAAATGTACGGCACCGCATCCTCTTTAAACTGATTCACTATCAGAAAAATGAGGAACTCCTTAAAGAAATCCCTCATTTTCGTTATCTTGATTTTGCAGTTGTTTTCTATTGTCTTTTATCTAGCTCAAGTCAGGGAAACGCCACTATTCTGATTCGTTCCACTCATCTTTCCTACTGGAACGTCTCCGCAGATGCGTTATATTCTTATGCCTTAGAGAATACGCCGGCACAGCTTCCTGCTGATTTTGAACCATTAATGCCATTACTCAATAAGCTTATGTCAATGCCCTTTCCTGCAGATAGCATGGAAGAAGAATCCGAAACACCGCTTTATGTATTAACCAATAAAGCCAGACTCTATGGTGCTTCCTGCATTCTCTATCCAAATCTTTTAGATTCCATTGCAGATAAGCTTACATGTGATTTTTATCTGATTCCAAGCAGTATCCATGAATTTCTGATTCTTCCTGTTCTGCCCGGAACCTGTATACAGGATTTAAATGCTATGATTCATGAAGTAAATTCCACTCAGGTTGAGGAAGAAGAAATCTTATCCGATCACGCTTATTTCTATTCCCGTTCTGAAAAGCTTCTTACTTCTATGCCAGAAGAAAGGACTACAATCTAGCATATAATTTTTCATATTCCTTTGCAGAACTGGACCAGGAGAAATTCTGCTCCATGCCACGTCTTGCGATATCCAGCCACCCGGTCCGGTTCTCATGGAATACCTGATATGCATAAAGAAGACTGTCACGCATTTCATGAGCATTATAATTGGAAAAAGTAAAACCGGTTCCGGTATGCTGATACTCATTATATGGCTCTACGGTATCCTTTAAGCCACCGGTCTCGCGAACCACAGGTACTGTTCCATAACGAAGACTCATCAACTGGCTCAGACCGCAGGGTTCAAATAAAGATGGCATCAAAAAGCATCTGATGCTGCATAAATTCTATGCGCAGCTTCTTCGGAATACATAATATTTGCCTTCAGTCTGTCCGGATACCTGCTCTCATAATAGCGGAACATATTCTCATAACGTTCCTCTCCGGTTCCTAAGGCAACAATCGTAAATTTACCGGAAGAAAGCAGTTCATCCATCATATAATCTACCAGTGCAAATCCCTTCTGCTCTGTCATTCTTGAAACAATTCCAACTAACATCACATCATCCGAATACGGAAGATTCATATCCTTTAAAAGTGCCTGCTTGTTTTTCCGCTTGCCCTCTTCTAAATCATTGGCATCATATAAATAAGCAATCTTTGAATCCGCTTTCGGATTATATTCATTATAATCGATTCCATTAATAATACCGCTTAATTTATAGCTGTTACTGCGAATGAGACCATCCAAGCCTTCGCCACCATCCGGAGTTGTTATCTCATAAGCATATGTAGGACTTACCGTTGTTACAGCATCTGCATATACAATACCACCTTTCAGATAATTTCCCTCTCCATACGACTCTAATTTGTCCGGTGTAAAAAGAGCATCCGGCAATCCGGTAATATCTTTTACTGCCTTTAGATTCCAGCGCCCCTGGAACTGTAGATTGTGTATCGTAAATACCGTTTTCATATTCTGGTAAAATACATTTTTCTTATAGATATTCTCCAGATATACCGGAACCAGTCCCGTCTGCCAGTCATGGCAATGAATAATATCCGGCTGGTAATTCATATGCGGCAATGCTTCTAATACTGCCTTTGAGAAAAATGCAAATTTTTCTACATCTTCGTAAATATTATTATATGGTCTGTCTCCCGCAAAATAGAATTCATTATCAATAAAATAATACTGGATTCCATCTTCCTTTGCCTCCAGTATTCCTACATATTGTTTTCGCCAGCCCAAATCTACATAAAAATGCAATATATGATGCATTTTCTTACGCATATCCTCACGGATACACATATACTTCGGCAGCATGACACTGACTTCATATTCGTTTTTTGAAAAATATTTTGGCAGTGAACCTGCAACGTCTGCAAGGCCGCCTGTTTTGATAAATGGAACTGCCTCTGATGTAACAAATAATACCCGCTTCATTTCTGTTACCCCCAAATCTGATACCCTTTTTACAAATACGCAGTGCATCTCGAAAACCCTTGGTTTTCTCGATGTACGGGCATTCGCCCTATTTACGCTCACACTCGCAAATACGCTGTGCTTTCTTTCGCAGTGCATCTCGAAAACCCTTGGTTTTCTCGATGTACGGGCATTCGCCCTATTTACGCTCACACTCGCAAATCCGCTGCGCTTTCTTTCGCAGTGCATCTTCGAAAGCCTACGGCTTTCTCGATGTACGGGCATTCGCCCTATCAGCCGACAGAAATACGCGATACTTTGTGCAAGCACAGTATCGCGTATTTCTGTCGGCTGCACTGCTCATTGCTTACGCTCATTATACCACGTTATGGGGGAGCAGAAAATACCTAAACTGTCTGATTCAGATACTATATTTTGCTGCCGTTTTGTAGAAACCACCCTTTTAATACGCTTTATATTCCAGGGCGGATTCTGTCTGCAATCAGTGCTATAAATTCTGAATTCGTCGGTTTACCTTTTCCATTGTTTATCGTATACCCAAACAGCTCATCAATCGTGTCCATTTTGCCACGGCTCCATGCCACCTCTATTGCGTGGCGGATAGCACGTTCTACGCGGCTGGCTGTTGTCTGATATTTTTTTGCGATTGTCGGATAAAGTATTTTTGTAATGGAATTAAGCATTTCAATATCATTTACCGACATAATAATTGCTTCACGCAAATACTGATATCCTTTGATATGTGCCGGAACTCCTATTTCATGTATAATATTTGTCACTTTACTTTCCAGATCCTCCGGCTTTGTCGAAGGCTTTTTCTCATATGCTCCGACTTTTTTTGATTCCACAGCATTCATTCCCCGGAGCACTCTTGTACTTTTTATCCGATTGATAATCATATCATTATCGAAGGGCTTCATAATGTAATAATCCGCCCCCAGATTAAATGAATCTTCTGTAATCCGGTCCTGTCCTACCGCACTGATAATATTAAAACTAGGACATTTTCTTATGGATTTATCTTTTTTTACTTTTTCTAACAGTGCAAGTCCGTCAAGTTTTGGCATAACTATATCCAATAAAACAACATCCGGCTGTTTATGTTTGATAATCTCATATGCTTCGACCCCGTTCTTTGCCGTACCAACCACCTGCAAATCCTTATCGCTGGCTACGATTTCATCTAAAAGCTGTACCATTCTCTCGTTATCATCTGCAATTGCTACATTTAATTTTTCCATGTCAAACCTCCTGCCGTTTCCACTCTTTTGTGCAAAGATGAAACTACTTGTATTTAAACACAACTTTTCTGTCGTTTCAAGCTAAAGCGTTCATCTTATTTCGACATCAATATTGCCCGGAAGACAACGGCTGCCTTCTTCCCCTTATACATTTTGTATCATAATTATATCCTGACATAAATTATGTCGAAACATGTCGTTAAATTATAAACTGTTTTTTCTTATGGATTCGACGTTTTCTCTATCTCTAACATATCCTCAATAAAAATACCATACCCCTTCTTTGCATCATCGACGAACACATGGGTAACTGCACCTATCAGCCTTCCGTTCTGAATCACCGGGCTGCCGCTCATTCCCTGTACAATACCTCCGGTGCTCTCTAACAGTGCCGCATCCTCTACTTCAAATAAAATACTTTTGTTTTCCTTATTCTTCCGATAATTAACTTCCGTAATTCTTATCTTATAATGCGCTATCGTTCCGTCGATATCACTGATAATTTCTGCTTCTCCAGGTTCAATATCCTGCTTATAACCAACCGGATAAGCTACGGCATTTTCCAGCAAATTATTTTTTTCATGTAATGTTCCATAGATTCCTCGTTCGCAGTTCTCCTCAATATCTCCCATACAATATTTTTCTTCATAATTAATGACTCCTGATAATTCACCCGGTTTACCGGATTCTCCTTTTACGATTCCCACCAGTCTGCTGTTATAAAGTTTTCCCGTCCCCACTTCCAGCATACTTCCGGTATCCATGTCTGTTACTGCATGTCCCAGTGCCCCATAGCTTCCATCCTGGCTGATATAGGTAAGTGTTCCGATTCCTGCCAGATCATCCCTTACCCAGACTCCTAATTTATACGTTTCTTCTTTTGATAATTTCGGCTGTATATATAATTCTAATGTTTCTCCATTTCGACGTATCCGAAGCACTAAAGATTTTCCTTCACATTTATCGACAGCATCCATTAACGCCTCCTTATTTTCAAGCTTTTTCCCATCTACTGCACAGATATAATCTCCACTCTTTAAAACATTTTGTGACGGTGCATACAGTACTCCATCCATCCCTTCAAAATTTCCCGTTCCGATGACAAAGATGCCATCCGTCTGCACATAAATACCAATATTTTCCCCGCTGGCATAGACCTCCTGTTCCGCTACAATATCTGCCTGCACCTCTTTTATTGGTATAATTCCAAAGAGCATCGCTCGTAAAACAACCGTATCTGAAGCCATATCTATTTCATTTCTTTCGGCACCGGTCTTGTCCATGCTGCTTTGCAGCTGCTGATTTTCCATTACAGATGTATCGATAAATCTCTTTCCGGAATCCCGGCATTCGAAGGTCACCGGCATGGAAATGTCCAGTTTACTTAAATCACCATCGATAAGTTTTACTTCATCCGGAACCATATTTAACATAAGCTGGTAAGCAAATACCAGCCAGACAATCACTATAATCCGCCATATATTTTTTATGCTTTTTCTTATTAATCTCATCCGCATTATATTTTCCTCACTACAGGCATAATAACTACAGGAAACTCTCTTTACAGCTTTCCCGCGTAAAATAAAAACAGGATATTCATTGAATATCCTGTTTTTATTATGTGTATTATTGTTTGATTCAATCGTTTATTTTTTAGCATTTTGTGCCAGGTTAAGCATTTCTCTTGCACTTTCCAATACGGTGTCTGTAATCCTCACTCCACCAAGCATTCTTGCTAATTCAGTTACCTGCTCATCCTCGGTGAGTCTTCGTATGGTAGAAATGGTTGTCTCATTTTCTACGGATTTTTCAATACTGAAATGGGCATCTGCCATTGCAGCAATCTGCGGCAGATGTGTGATGCAGATTACCTGATGATGTTCTGCAATCATATGCATTTTTTCAGATACCATCTGCGCCGTCCTTCCGCTGATTCCTGTATCAATTTCGTCAAAAATCAAGGTTTCTATTTCATCATTTTTAGCAAGCACTGTTTTTAATGCCAGCATAATTCTTGATAATTCTCCACCGGATGCCACGCTGCCAAGCGGTTTTAATGGCTCTCCCGGGTTGGTTGCAATGACAAATTCCACTTCATCAAAGCCATCTGCTCCAAAAGTCTCTTTCTGTTCAAATTTCATTTCAAAACGAACATCTAAGAAGTTCAAATCTACTAACTGCTCCCTGATTTTTTCTGCCAGTTCCTTCGCATATTTTTTGCGGATTGCAGATGCTTTTTCTGACTGCTTCTGCAATGTTTCTTTTAATGCATTTTCCTGTTGCATAAGCTTCTTATGATATATATCATAATTCTGCAGCTTCTCTGCTTTTTCCTTTTTTTCCTCTAAGGATGCTAAAATTTCATCTATCGTATGACCGTATTTTGCCTTCAGATGATTGATTTCATCCAGACGCTGCTCTGTCCCGGCAAAGTCTCATCATCAAATTCAGCCTCATCCATATAGTCTGCAATTTCCCGGTTCAAATCATTCAAAAGATTATCAATTTCCAAAAGTTCATCTGCCATCCCACGAATTGCATCATCATAATCTGCCACAGATGACAATTCTCTATGAGCTCTTCCGGTCAGCTCCGATGCACTGCCGTCTTCCATGCTGAGTAATCCATGGGCTGCATGAATTGCTTCCATGATTTTCTTTCCGTTCAGAAGCTTCCGGTATTTTGTTTCTAAAACTTCATCTTCGCCAGCTGTTAATGCAGCTTCTTCAATTTCATGGATTTCATATTCTAAAAGAGATAATTCCCGCATCCGGCTCTCTTCATCCAGAGAAGCATCTTCTAACTCTTTCGTAACTTCACGGTACTTTTTATAAGTTTCTTTCAACTCACTTTTGATGTCCGACAGTTCATTTCTTGCATAATCATCAAGGATTTCTAAATGCTTCTGTTTTTTAAGCAGCGACTGGTGTTCATGCTGTCCATGAATATCAATCAGCAACGCAGAAACTGCTTTCATCTTTGATGCCGGAACACTTTCCCCATTGATTTTGGCGATGCTTCTTCCTCCGGAAATCTTTCTGCTTAAAATCAGCATATCATCCTCCGGATAAACATCAAGCCCGGAAAGTGCTTTCTTTAAAGCATCTGATTCTACATCAAAAATCAGCTCCACAAAGGCATTCTCCTCATTATCCCTTAACATCTCTTTGGATACTTTTTCTCCCAGAGCCAGATTAATGGAACCAATGATAATTGATTTTCCGGCTCCAGTCTCTCCGGTCAGGATATTTAAACCTTTTTCAAAATCGACTTCCGCCTCATCAATGAGTGCCAGGTTCTTAACATGCAGGTTTCTTAACATATTTTCTCCTTCTACTCTCTCTCGTCTTCCTCTCTAATCTTCCATGATCCGGCGAAGACGTCCCATTAACGCCGTGGTATCCTCTACGGTACGGACAGCGCACATAATTGTATCATCTCCAGCAATGCTTCCTACTATTTCATGACAATCCATGGCATCCAATGCTGCCGCAACTGCCATTGCCATTCCGGATACCGTCTTAATCACAAGAATATTCTGTGCCATATCCATAGATACAAAACCATCCCGGAATACACGGACATACTTTTCTGTCATGTCTTCCTTATTTTCAGATAAAGCTACATATTTCTGACGGCCATTGCTCAATGCTACCTTAGTCAGTTTTAACTCTCTGATATCCCGTGAAACCGTTGCCTGCGTCACATGATATCCTTCCTGCTCCAACTTTGCAGATAATTCTTCCTGTGTGCCTATCTCATTCTTCTGAATTAATTCCAGAATCTTTGCATGTCGTCCTATCTTCATTACAGTCCCTCCTGTTATGTATAATTCTGCATCTTTTTCCGCAAAATTTCTAGGAAACTAATCTTACTCAAACGAATAATCCCTACGGATTCTTCTGCCTTATGCACTACAATCTTGTCACCAACCTTAAGTTCCACTCCGGAATCTCCATCGAAGCTCACTTCCACCTGTTCATCCCGCTGGCTTCTCCGCATGCCTACTTCAATGGTAATTTCATCTTCCGGTCCAATTACAATGCTCTTGGAATTCAACGTATGTGCATTGATTGGTGTCAACAGCAAAAGGTTGGCTTTCGGGTCCACAATAGGGCCACCTGCCGACATACTGTAACCGGTGGAACCGGTTGGTGTTGCCACAATGATTCCATCCGCCTTAAAATTATAGAGATACTCTCCATTTACATAAACATTCAGATTCACAATCTGAAGTGCTCCCGTACGATGGATGACCACATCATTTAACGCAACCCTCTGAATCTTCTCTCCGCCACTTTGTACGGTATAGCCATCTAAAAGCATTCTCTGCTCTATGGTATAACGGTCAGCCATCAATTCATCAATTGCCGGGAATATCGTATTCTCTTCTACCTCACACAGATATCCAAGCTTTCCTAAATTAATTCCCAGCAGCGGAATATTTTTCTTTACCAGATTGCGTGCCGCACGAATTAATGTTCCATCTCCACCAATAACAAGCACTGCCTCGGTTTCTGTTGGAATTTCTTTTTCCACTGATTCCGCTTTTTCTTCCTCAAAGCTGGCAAAATAATCACAGGTTCCACCCTTACGCCTGATGTAATCTATAATCTGATTGGTAAAAATAAGTTCACTGTCTTTTTGTGCGTTTACAATTATGAAAAAATGCTTCATATATCTAGGACAATGATGTATGTGCCGCCTCTACGATGGCATCCACATCAATGGTCTCCTCCTTCTTGCTCTCGCTGTTTTTCTCAATATATACCAGATATTCAATATTTCCCTCCGGACCCTTAATCGGTGAATAGGAAAGATTATGAACGGAAAATCCATTTTTCAACGCAAAATCAATTACCTTATGGATGACTTCCTCATGTACCTTTGGGTCACGGACAACACCTTTTTTTCCTACCTTTTCCCTTCCGGCCTCAAACTGTGGCTTAATCAGGCAGACCATTCTTCCGCCGTCCCTCAGCAGCTCCCTCGCCGGTACCAGTACCTTGGTAAGAGAAATAAAAGATACATCAACAGATGCAAAATCAAGGACATCTGCAATATCTTCCGGCGTTACATAACGGATATTGGTTTTCTCCATGCAGACAACCCTTGGGTCATTTCTTAATTTCCAGGCAAACTGTCCATGTCCTACATCTACAGAATATACTTTCACTGCACCATTTTGCAACATACAGTCAGTAAATCCGCCGGTGGATGCGCCGATATCCATGCAGACCATTCCCTCTAAAGAAATATCAAATTCCTTCATTGCTTTCTCTAACTTCAGTCCACCACGGCTGACATATTTTAATGTATTTCCCCGGACTTCAATCTCTGCCTCTGTATCAAAATTTGTTCCTGCTTTATCCTCTCTCTGTCCATCCACAAAGACATTTCCTTCCATAATCATAGTCTTTGCTTTTTCCCTGGATTCTGCCAGTCCCTTCTGTACCAAAAGAACATCCAATCTTTCTTTCATCGTTCTTACTGTGCCTTTCTGTCTATAATCTTACCGATAATTCCATCTGCATCAATTCCTGTTTCTTTGCGGAGAAGTTCTACATTTCCATGCTCTACATACACATCCGGTATTGCAATATTTAAAACCTCCATGGAACCATCTCCATTTGTATTCATAAATTCCAATACATGCTCTCCAAAGCCTCCGGATTGCACATTTTCTTCCAGCGTAACCAGAAGCTTATGATTCTTCTGCAGCTTAAGAAGCAGTTCTTCATCAAAAGGCTTCACAAATCTTGCATTGACAAGAGAGCAGGAATAACCTTTTTCTTTTAATTGTTCCCTTACAGTAAGTGCTGTCTTTACCATGCTTCCTACTGCCAAAAGTAAAATTTCACTTTCTTCATAAAGAACTTCTGCCTTACCATATTCTAACGGTGCCCGATATTCCTTTAATTCATCAAAGGCTTCGCCTCTCGGATATCGTACTGCAATCGGTCCGGAAAAATCCACGGCATATTTTATCATATCTGATAATTCCCACTTATTCTTAGGTGCTAAAATTGTCATATTCGGCAGACAGGAAAGATAAGATAAATCAAAGATTCCCTGATGAGTCTCTCCATCACTGCCCACAAGTCCTGCACGGTCAATGGCAAATACTACATGCAATTCCTGTATACAGACATCATGCAGAATCTGGTCATATGCTCTTTGCAGGAAAGAAGAATAAACCGCTACAATCGGCTTCAAACCGGCTGCTGCCAATCCTGCAGCAAAAGTCACTGCATGTTCTTCTGCAATTCCCACATCAAAGAAACGTTCCGGGAACATATTCCGGAATCTTTTTAGTCCGGTTCCATCTGCCATTGCCGCTGTAATGGCAACCACTTTTTCATCCCGGTCGCCCAATTTACGCATAACCGTAGAAAAAATATCGGTATAATTGGCTTTTACCCGTTTCACAAGAGGCAGTCCTGTCTCAACATCAAAGGCTTCCGTTCCATGAAAACGTGCCGGATGGCGTTCTGCCGGAAGGTATCCTTTTCCTTTTTCCGTAATCACATGTACCAGAACCGGTCCTTCCACCTTAGAGGCTTCTTTGAATAATTTCACCATGGCAGGAATATTATGACCATCTACCGGTCCTAAATAAAGGATTCCCATATTTTCAAAGAGCATGCCCGGAATCACAAGCTGCTTGATTCCATTTTTGGTCTTACGGATTTTCTCAACAATACGTTCTCCATATTTCGGAATGCTGTTCAGGGAATTCGTAATACCAGTCTTTAATCCCTGATAAGATTCTGCGGTACGAAGTCCGCTTAAATATCTGGATACACCGCCGACATTTTCCGATATAGACATCTTATTGTCATTTAAAACAATAATCAGATTTGACTTTAATTTGGATGCATTATTCAATGCCTCATAAGCCATTCCACCGGTCAATGCACCATCTCCGATAACAGAGATGACTTTATACTTTTCTCCGGTAATCTCCCTTGCCATTGCATAGCCTAATCCTGCGGATATGGAAGTCGAACTGTGTCCCGTATCAAAGCAGTCGCAATCACTTTCATGACGTTTGGGGAATCCGCTCATGCCGCCGTATTTTCTCAGTTCATCAAAACCGGCTTTTCTTCCTGTCAGTAATTTATGGGTATAAGACTGATGTCCTACATCCCAGATAATTTTATCCTCTGGTAAATCAAAAGCAAGATGCAGTGCCATGGTAAGCTCTACCACGCCAAGATTGGAGGCAAGGTGCCCACCGGTTTTTGATATTTTATCAATCAAAAAAGAGCGGATTTCCTCTGCCAGAATCGGAAGTTCGTTTTTATTTATCCTTTTTATATCGTTTTCATGCTCAATCTTTTCCAGCACCATGTATCTTTACTCCTTTGGTTTCTGAAGTTCTTATTTCTCCCTATGAATCAGATATTCCACCAGATGAATCAGAAATTCATTTTTTACCACCAGTGATTCTAATAAATTCACTGCATGTTTTGAATATCGTTTCACATCTTCCTGTGCTTTTTTTAATCCCTCATATGTAACATAAGTTGCCTTTTCGTTTTTGGCATCACTGCCAACCGGTTTTCCAAGCACTTCCTGATTACCGGTAACATCTAAAATATCATCCTGGATCTGGAATGCCAGACCAATCTCTGATGCCGCCTCTTCGATAATCTTCTGCTCGCTTTTCGTGGCTCCTGCAAGAATTGCACCGATTAACATAGATGCTTCAATCAAAGCACTGGTTTTTAATTTATAAATAAAATCTAACTGGTCTCTGGTGACAGACTGTGTTTGATCCGTTTCAACATCTACGGTCTGTCCCCCTACCATGCCATAAATTCCAGCTTTCTGTGATAATACAAGCAATGCCTTTGCCACATTAGGCGTCTGTTCCGTCTGTAATGCTGTCAATGCTGTCTCATAGGCAAAATTCAAAAGTCCATCCCCGGCAAGAATTGCCATGGCTTCTCCATAGACAATATGCGTTGTCTTTCGTCCCCGTCGGTATTCATCATTATCCATTGCCGGCAGATCATCATGAATTAAAGAATAAGTATGAATCATCTCAATGGCTGCCATGAATGGTTCAATTACCTCTGATTTTCCGCCAAACATGCGGTAAGTCTCTAACATCAGCATGGGTCTTAACCGCTTTCCTCCTGCAAGAAAACTATAATTCATGGCTTCAATTACCTGCTTCTGATAGCCTTCTTCCTCCGGAAGATATTTTTTTATAATATTTTCAATCTGTTCTGTCCGCTTTGTAAGCTCTGCTGTCATATCCATTAAAATTCCTCCAGCATTCCTTGTTCATTCAGCACTAACATTTTCTTTTCAATCGAATCTATCCTCTCACTGCAGTGTTTCAGCTTCTTCATGCCCTGCTCATAACAGACAAAGGATTCATCAAGAGAAATGTCTTCCTCCATATGTGCAATCAACTGCTCCACTTCTGCAAATAAATCCTCTAAATTCTCATTTTCTTTTTTTCCCATTATATTATCTGTCTCATTTTCATTGATTGTATGATCTGTCATCTTCCGATTTCCTCCTGGCATATGATTTCTTCTACTCTTGCCTTAACAGTTCCGTCTTTTACACTGATCTGCAATTGTTCTCCTTTTGAAACCTGTGAAACACTTTTTAAACCATTCTGCCGGCTGTCAGAAACATATGCATATCCCTGTCCCAATCGTTTCAATGGCGAAATATCATCGAAATGCTGGGCTAACATCCGAAGTCGTGCCTTATTCTTATCTAACTGCTGTGTCATGCCATGCTCTAAGCGAAGCTGCAACTCCCCCAGATACTGTTTTTGACTGTTCAGACGATATACAGGACTCTGTTGCATTAATCTTGCCTTCAGTGTCTCCATGCGTCCCTGTATCATAGCAATTTTACTCTTCATGCTGCGCATCAGATGTACCCGGTCAGTCCGTATCCGCTGTAACATCTGATTCCTGTCATATACCGCAAGTTCTGCTGCTGCAGACGGAGTCGGTGCCCGCAAGTCTGCCACATAATCCGCAATGGTGTAATCCACTTCATGTCCCACTGCAGAAATAACCGGTGTTTCACATTCAAAAATTGCCCTTGCAACAATTTCTTCGTTGAATGCCCATAAATCCTCTATGGAGCCACCACCACGCCCCACAATGATAATGTCCAAATGCATGGCATCCAATGCATGAATCCCATTTACAATGCTTTCTTTGGCACCCTCACCCTGTACCAGTGCCGGATATAGAATAAGCTGCACATAAGGATTTCTTCGTGCAGCAATATTACGGATATCCTGTATTGCAGCCCCGGTAGGTGCTGTAACAATTCCAATACGTCCGGCATACTGCGGAATCGGTTTTTTATACTCTTCCGCAAACATGCCCATTTCCTCAAGTTCCTGTTTCAATTGAAGAAATCTGGCATATAAATCCCCTGCACCGGCAAGTGTAATTTCTTTTGCATATATCTGATATCTGCCGTCCCGTTCAAATACTTCAATAGAACCTGTTACCTCGACTTTGTCGCCATCTTTCATACGAAAGGATAACCCACCCCGGTTACCGGCAAACATAATTGCACTGATGGCACTGTTATTTTCCTTTAAAGTAAAATAAATATGACCGGAGGAATGATATTTACAATTCGATACCTCACCCTTCACACATACCTGATGCAGGACAAAATCCTGGGCAAACATATTCCTGATGTATCGGTTAATCTGGGTTACCCCATATACTTTCTTCATCATGCGATTTTTGCCAATACTCCATTGATAAATGCCGGTGAATCATCTGTTCCATATTTTTTTGCCAGTTCTACTGCTTCATTGATGGCTACTCCGGTTGGAATATCCTCTTCATATTTTATCTCATATACAGCAAGACGGATCAGGGTCAGATCAACTTTGCCCATACGGGTTGTTTTCCAGCCTTTGGATGATTCATTGATAATCTTATCGATTTCCTCTAAAACAGCAATAATCTTATTAAATTTATCTTCAATATAGCGCTCATCCGGCTTCTCAATCGGTTCATTCTCTTCGATAAACAGATTCATCTGCTCTTCGTATTCCTTCTCACTATAAAATTCCACACGGAATAACATTTTAAATATCTGTTCTCTGATTTTTCTCCTGCTCATGTTGTATCCTTTCAATATTGGTCTTCCATGTAACTATAAAAAGAATGCTTTAACAGCATTCTTTATTATACTACATCTGCGGTTATCACAAAAGTATTATTTCGTATTTTTCATGTCAACCGTAGCAATTCTGACATTAACAATTGCTACGGATAATCCTGTCATAGTCTCAATTGCAGATTTTACTTTCTCCTGTACTTTCTCAGATACTTCTGGAATAGAATAGCCATAAGAAATATTTAAAGCTACTTCTACGCTGACTGTTTTCTCTGCTACCTCTACCTTAACACCCTTAGATAAATTCTTCATTCCAAGTTTGCTCACCAGTTCATTGGTAATATTACCAGCCATGGATGCAACTCCTTCTACTTCTGTTGCTGCAAGTCCTGCAATAATAGCAACGACCTCATCTGCCACATGTACTTCCCCAAGGTTATCTTCTTTTATTTTAACAACTTTTCTATTATCTGCCATCGTTTTGCCTCCTACAAAAATATTATGTGGTTATTATATCAGATAATTCATTTTTTGAAAACCTTTCCGCATAATATTGTGCATTTTCCCTGCGTAAAAGTTCTAAGAAATCTCTGTCCGGAATCGGCTTGGAATAAAAATATCCCTGTAGATAATCACAGTGCTGTTCTGTCAGATAATCTACATATTCCTGATTTTCTACTCCTTCTACCACAATCTCAAGCCCAAGTTCTTTAATCATGCGGATAGTATTACGCAATGCAATCATTGCCTTTTCATTTTTAAATGCTTCCCACAGAATGGTTTTATCAATTTTTACGATACGGAATGGAAACCGGAACAGATAATCCGTATTGGAATATCCCGAGCCATAATCATCCAAAGAAAACTCAATGCCCTGCTTATGCAGTATCTTGATATTGTTTTCCAACATATCACTATGGGCTGCCGCTGTCTCAGTAATCTCAAGATTGATCTGGGCTGGTGCTACATGATACTTCTTCATTATTTCCGTCAACCGCTCGGCAAGATTTTCCTGCATACACTGCACCACAGACAGATTTATTTCTATATACTGTAAGCCATAGTCTGTAAGCTGCTTTTCCTGGATAAAACGACAGACTGTCTCAAATACAAATTCTCCAATCTGCATAATCATTCCGCTCTTTTCTGCAATTGGAATAAATTCTTCCGGAGAAATGTAGCCCATACTCTGATCTTTCAGCCGGACCAGTGCTTCCGCAGATACGATTCTGTTTTCTGTCACCGAATAAATCGGCTGGTAAAAGACTTCAAAACCTTTATGGTCTACTGCATCATTCAAAAGTTTCCGGATACGAAGTTCCCTCTTTGGCCGGTCAATATCCATCTCAGCAGTCTTTAATACTACATTTCCATTTTCAGATGATAATGAACGCATATACTGGATATAGTCAATTAATCCATTCAGATTATTCGCATCACGTGGACACACAATACTGCTGATATGAATCCGGAATTTTGTCTCTACACTGCCGGAATGCCATGGCTGTTCAAACCGGTCCAGAATCTGCCGGATCAGTAAGGAAGAATCAATATCCTTCTTCTTCCGGTCTAACGCCAGCACATATACGCTCTGTGAAAACTGGTAAATACGGGAATTGTCGATAAGCTTACGAAAAAATGCCACCATTTCCTTCAGGAATTCATTGACGGAATCATTTCCCAATGTCTGCCGCATCACCTTTAAATTATGCACTTTAATGACAAGCATCGGAAAACGCTCACTTCCTAACAGGCGTTCCTCTGACTCTTTTAAAAATGCCCTCCGGTTCATAATTTCAAGCTCCGGCACCGTATATTCCTGTGGCCTTTCCGAAGAAATCAGATATAAAAGTACGCACATTGCCATTCCAAAAAACTGAAACCGGAAACCCGGAAATGCAATATGAAGCACCAGTGTAAACACACTTACAACTGCAAATACAGTCGTAGAGAATAATACTTCAAAGCTGAGCCGTTTTCGGAAACGAACCAGAAACACTTCCCCCATCAGATAAAAATAAATCATACAAAGGTAGAATAACATAATTCCATTCTGTCTCTGATAGCTGCCATCCGTTCCCACTTTAAACAGATATGGTATAAATAACTGTACTACCAGCAATGCGATTACAATCCAGGCCGGTACAAACAACCATCCCTTTTCCTTCCGGATAAAGCGTTCCACTCTTCCTGTCAGGCACAGAATATACAAAAGATATGCTGCCGCTGCCACAACCTGTCCTAAAATACAGATATAGAGCAGGACTGTAGTTCCTGTTTTTCCGAAAGTAATTTCCTTCCAGAACAGTAAAAAGTCGCTGGTAGACACGACAAGCAGAGCATACAACATTACGCGGTATTACCCTGCTTTGAAAATTGTCACTGTATTTTCTTAAATGATACGCAACTAATGCAGTCAGAAGAACAAATGCAGCCGCAATATCGTAATATACTAAATGCTCCATTCTTATCCCTCACACTCTGCATAAATATTATCTGAAAGATATTTTACATCACTGAACGGTTCCTGCTCTGTTGTTTCTTCTGCCATTCCTGCCGCCTTTATCTTCGTCAGTTTGTCGATATAAAAATCCACAGCCTTCTTTGACTCTTCGAAAGTATATAACGCTGCCGGGGAATTCCATTCCCTGATATAAACCTTGTTGTAGTCAATATAAGCAATCATGGCAAAATCGCCGTCTTCCGGGTTTAGAAATGTCTTCTGCATGGATGCATGCATATCACAGCCACGGATGATTTTATCCTCTTTGTTTTTCTTCTGCCCGGTTACAGCTTTTGCAGACTTCTCTCCGGATTCCGTTTTATTTCCGGATGCCTTCTTTTTCTTCTGGTCTTCTTCCACCATCCGGTCTATGGCATCTGCTGCACGATTCATTGCTTCGAAAATATCAAGTTGTCCCTCTACACCTTTTTTCTCCGTTTTCATTGTGCCCCTGTATTTTCTTAAGCCTTTTTCCAAAAAAGAAATCTGCTTATTTTCCCACAATTTTTCTGGTATTGATATAATCATATGGTGTCTGCTGATACACATAATAATTCAGCCAGTTTGCATATAACATATTACCGTGTGAACGCCACTGCAGTAATGGTTTTGCATTGATATCATTGTCCGGATAATAATTCTCCGGCATGGCAATATCCATCCCTTTCTGCAGATCACGCTTATATTCCTCATCCAATGTATAACGGTCATATTCCGGATGTCCCATCACAAAAATTTTGCGTCCCTCATTGGCAATTGCCAGAAATACACCTGCTTTTTCTGATTCTGCAAGAATGGTAATATCCTTTACCTTCTCAATATCCTCTTTACGGATTCCGGAATGTCTCGAATGCGGCGCCATAAAGCGGTCATCAAATCCCCTTACCAGTGGTACTTTGCGGTTCTTTACCTGATGTTCGAAAATTCCAAACATTTTCTCATCCAGCATATATTTTGGGATACCATAGTGATAATAGAGAGCAGCCTGTGCACCCCAGCATAAATGCAGGGTTGATGTTACGTGGGTCTTAGACCACTCCATAATATCACAGACTTCCTTCCAGTAATCCACCTCTTCGTATTCCATGGTTTCTACCGGTGCACCGGTTATAATCAGTCCGTCCAGATTCTCATCCCAGATTTCATCCATTGTCTGATAAAAATGATTCAGATGACTCATGGATGTATTCTTTGATTCATGGGATGATACCGTTAAAAAGGTAACATCAACCTGTAATGGTGTATTTGCAAGTGAACGCAGCAATTGCAGTTCCGTTTCTTCTTTTAATGGCATCAGATTCAGTATTCCAATCCGGATTGGGCGGATATCCTGATGTTCTGCTCTTCCCTCATCCATAACAAACACATTTTCCCGTTCCAGAATCTCTCTGGACGGTAAATCGCTCATTATCTTAATCGGCATATTATCTAACCTCTTTTCATCATATACACATATCTCATCTCATAATACCTTAATTTTACGAATACTTCAATATGCAATTCACTTTCCGAAACGTTCCACAAACATATCTTCAGAAATAATCGGAATGCCAAGACTCTTTGCTTTCTGATTCTTTGATGATGTGGATTCAATATCATTATTCACAAGATAATCTGTCTTCTTAGAAACACTGCCGGTAACAGAGCCGTTCTGGCTCTCCACATACTCTTTAAATTCGGTACGGTTTTTAAACTGATGGACATCACCGGTAATGACAAAGGTAAGTCCTTCACAGGTTCCTCCCTCTGTCACCTTCGGCTCTACTTCCGCAATGTTTAATATTTCTTCTAATGCAGCTACCGTATGACGGTTTTGATTCTGTCTGTACCAGTCCAGCATGGAAGTCGAACGCTCCGGTCCGATTCCGTCAATATCCTCAAATCCTTCCCCTGCATGCAGTTTCTGAAAGAAACCTCCTGTGCCAAGGGCAGCAATCATTTTCTTTCCTGCATCGGTGCCAATCTGCGGAATGCATAGTGCATAAATAAAATGTACCGGATCAACGTTTTTGCTCTTTTCAATTGCCTGTAGCATATTGTTACAGGATTTCTCGCCAAATCCGTCTAAAGAGCGGATTTCATCCGCATGATTTTTAAGTGTATAAATATCTTCAAAATAATGGATATATCCTAAGTTCATAAACTTTAGCATGGTCTGTATGGACAATCCGTCAATGTCCATGCCGGGCTTGCTGACAAAGCGGCTGAATTTTTTTACATGCTTTGCGGTACAGTCCGGATTCGTACAATGTAAAGTCTTTGTTCCGCTGTGTTCACTGATTCTGATTTCCGTTCTGGCATGGCATACCGGACAGAATTCCGGAATCGTAAAAGTTCCTTCCTTTTTCTTTACGCCGATACATTTTGGAATAATCTTATTTGCTTTAATAATATCAAGTGTTGTCTTCCCATCTTCTCCGATTCCAAGACGTTCCATTTCACTGATATTACAAAGGGAGGCTCGGCTTACGGTGGTTCCCTCCAGTGCAACCGGCTCAAATACTGCTACCGGAGAAATGGTAGATGCCGCACAGGACCACTCTACATATTTTAATGTGGTCTCCGCAGAGACATCCTGCCATTTAAACGCATAACCGGCTCTTGACGCATGATGCCCGGTAACACTACCCGTCTGGGCATAATCATTATCTTCGTAACAGATAACCAGTCCATCTACCGGAATGTCCATTTCACCATCTTCTACCTTCTTTGTCCAGCGTTCTACAACTTTCTCCAACCCTTTCGCATCGGTCAATTCATGTGCTACTGTCGTAAATCCAAGCTTCTCAAGATAATCCATCCGTTCTCCCCAGGATGACATTGTTTCATCCAGATGCACCAGTGTAAATGCATAAAAATGAATATGGCGTTCCTTTACTTTATCAAGATTGCTCTTATCCAGACCTAAAGTGCCGGATGCAAGATTTCTCGGATTGGCATATTTTTCATCATCATCTTCAATGGTATCATTGATTAATTCAAAATCTGTATAGGTAATAGCCGCTTCGCCACGGACTACCAAATGTCCCTTATATTTTACAGTCTTTGGAATCCCTTCAATGGCATCCTTCATAAATGTGATATTGCTGCCGACGGTTCCATTTCCTCTTGTTAAAATCTTAACAAGTTTTCCATTATCATAAGTTACTACCAATGTTAATCCATCCAGTTTCCAGGATAACCAGACTGGTCTTTCTCCCGCCCACACCTGTAAATCAGAAATCCGTTTCGTCTTGGCAAGGGAAAGTGCCGGATATTCATGCGCTTCCCGTTCACCATTGCTTTCCTCAAATCCGGCATTCTGTGTCGGACTTTCCGGCAGAATATATCCTGTTTTTTCTTCTAACCGAGTCAGTTCGTCAAACATGCCATCCCATTCATAGTTTGACATAATTTCATCCTGTCCATTGTAATATGCTTCGGACGCCTCATTTAACGTTTTTACCAGTTCCTCAATTCTCTTCTTCTCATCCATGGATATGCTCCTTACCCTCAATCTATTTTGGCATTACTGTTGTATTGCTGGAATTTAAAATGCGCCGGTTCAGCTCAGTCCACTCTTCCGCCGTTACTCTGCGGTACTTTCCTTTTTTGAGACTGCCCAGTTCTATATTCATAATGCGGACTCTCTTTAATTTTACTACTTTATATCCGCAATACTCACACATCCGGCGGATCTGCCGGTTATACCCCTGGGTTAATATGATTCGGAATTTACGCACATCCAGTTTTTCTACTGCACATGGTCTTGTAACCACACCAAGTTCTTCCAGTGGAACTCCCCCGGACATTTTCTTTAAAAATGTCTCCGTTATGTCATGATTTACGGTAACTTCATATTCCTTTTCATGCATATTCCCGGCACGCATCATCTTATTTACAATATCCCCATTATTTGTCAATAATATAAGTCCCTGGGAATCTTTATCCAGTCTTCCTACCGGATAAATACGTTTCGGATAATGAATATAATCAACAATATTGTCTTTTTCGTCTTTTGCAGCAGTGCAGACAATGCCCACCGGCTTATTAAATGCAAGAAGAATCATTTCCTCTTCTTTTTTTATTTCTTTTCCATCTACGCGCACTCGCTGTCCCGGCATCACCTTACAGCCAACAGAAAGAACTTTTCCATCTACCGTAATGCGTCCCTGCTCAATCAGACGGTCAGCTCCTCTCCGGGAACAATATCCTGCTTCACTTAAAAATTTATTGATTCTGACTCCGTTTTCTTCCATCGATAGTTTCACCCTGTGTAAATTTTCTCACTGCCCGCGGAACAAAGAATGTGCCAAGGCACATTCTCGCGCCTGCGGCAGTCGCTTGCAACATCTACCTTATACGCCGCAGTGTGCATCCTCGCGGAGCGTTTTTTACTTTACAGAAAAGCAATTTCCTGTAAAGTAAAAATAACGGAGGTCCTAAGACCTCCATCTGTTTATTATTTTAAGAACTCTGTCTTAACATATCCTTCTTTATCTTTCCAGGTGACTTTTGTCCACCCTTCTGCATAGCTCATCTGAACAGTAACAGAATCTCCTGCATAAGCAACTCCAACCTTGGATGCGGTCTCACTCATAGAGGAACGGATATTAACCGTATTGGTTAATGTAATCTTAGTGCCCGCTGCAATTCCGCTGGTGTCTGCCGCCGGCTCCTGTGCCGGTGCTTCTGTTGAAACATAGTCACTCTTTACATATGCCGGTGTACCATTGTAATCAATGCTGCTCCATCCATCTTCTGTCGTACCGGTTCTTGTCAGTGCAGTTCCCCTTTCAACTGTTCCAAGCAATGCTCCGGACTCATTCGGTTCCTGTCTGACATTTACTTTATCCAGTGTATATACCGTCTCCGTTGTCACTTCCGGCTCAGCTGGTGTCTCTGGTTCCACCGGTGCCTCTGGTTCCGCTGGTGTCTCTGGTTCCGCCGGTGTCTCCTCTGTTGCCGGCTGCTGCTGTGCCTGTGCCTGTGCGATTGCTGTTGCCCATGCATTATATGCATCAGCAATTGTAACCGTTACCATATTAGAAAGATTTTCATCTGAAGCAATTGCTTTTTCATAATTTGCCTGTACTTCTGCCTGTAATGCAATGACATCTTCCTGTGTTTCAAAACTACTGATTAAGTTTTCCACATTATTATCGGTCGGCTGTTCTTTATAATGACGGTTAAAGCTGCTGTATAAGTTATCAATATAAAGTGCTCCCTGCTCATTCTTCTTTACATAAAAGAACTCCATACCAGGTGCTGTAGTATCTACTCCTGCGAATTTCAAATCCAGCGTTACACAGACAAGATAAGAATCTGCTTCTAATCCTGACTTGGTATAACATTTGATATTCTGATAACTCTCTGCATACTGCGACATCATGGTAATCAGGCTCTGTTCATTCTCGGAAACAGGTGTTGCATAGGTCTGTAATGTTGCCAGATCACCTGCCGCATATGCATTGTAATAATTCTGCATCAGGGTATTGATTTCCGGAACGGCATCTACCTGAAAGTTCTCTGATTCGGTACTCTGTTCCGTAGAAAGTCCATTATCTTTATCTTTATTTCCACTGCTGAATTTTATCATTACTACTGCCAATACAACAAATAATATTACTGCAGTAAAATATTTCCAGTTCTTCTGAAAGAAACTACTTATATCATTCTTTGATATCTTACTCATTTTTTCTTTGATTTCTGACGCTTTCATATCTGTCCTCCTAACCTTACCCATGACCCCCAAAAAAGCATGCTTTGTGAGCTGCCCGTGTAAATAATGAAAAACGTTTCTTATAAGTTTTGCGGGACATAAATCCCGCAAAAAAAATGTGTTAATATAAATGATAAAATGCACCCGGCGGGAATCGAACCCGCATTATCAGAGTCGGAGTCTGACGTTCTATCCATTAGACTACGGTTGCAGCTTATTTATACTAACACATCTATATAAAAAAATCAAAGGTTTTATTTAAGAAGCTTCTTCAAACTGGGAATTATAAAGCTGTGCATAGAAACCATTCTTCTGTAACAGTTCTTCATGATTTCCTGTTCAATAATATCACCATCTTTCATAACGAGAATCAGATCAGCATCACGAATGGTAGACAGACGATGGGCAATAATAAAACTTGTTCTTCCTTTCATCAGGTTATCCATAGCCTTCTGGATTCTGTGCTCTGTTCTGGTATCAACAGAAGAAGTTGCTTCATCTAAAATCAATACCCGGTTGTCTGCTAAAATAGCACGGGCTATGGTAAGCAACTGTTTCTGTCCCTGGGATACATTGCTGGCGTCCTCATTTAATTCCATATTATAACCACCCGGCAGTGTCTGGATGAAATGATGGGCATGGGCTGCTTTTGCTGCTGCAATAACTTCTTCGTCCGTGGCATCCAGTCTTCCGTAACGGATATTTTCCATAATAGTACCTTTAAATAACCAGGTATCCTGAAGTACCATGCCGAAGGCATCTCTTAGCTCCCGGCGGTTATAGTTTCTGATATCGTTACCATCTAATCTGATGCTTCCACTGTTGACATCATAAAAACGCATCAGCAGCTTCACCATGGTAGTCTTACCTGCTCCGGTTGGTCCTACAATGGCAATCTTCTGTCCCGGTTCTACCTTTGCTGAGAAATCATTAATGATAATCTGATCCGGATTGTATCCGAAATGCACATGGGAGAATTCTACTTCTCCACGAACATCCTTTAATTCCACTGCATTTTCTGTGGTCTGGTCTTCTTCCTCTTCACCTAAGAATTCAAAAACACGTTCCGAAGCTGCGGTCATGGACTGTACCTGGTTAATGACCTGTGCAATCTGCTGGATTGGCTGGGTGAAGCTCTTTACATACTGGATAAATGCCTGAATATCACCAATTCCGATTGTTCCGTTAATTGCAAGCATTCCACCGGAAATTGCCACACCTGCATAGCCAAGGTTACCGACAAATACCATAACCGGCTGCATCATTCCGGATAAAAACTGGGATTTCCAGGCAGACTCATATAATACATGGTTTGTATTATTAAACCGTTTTATGGTTTCCTTTTCTTTATTAAATGCCTGGATAACTAAATGTCCGGAATAAGTCTCTTCCACCTGTCCATTAATATGTCCCAAGTACTCCTGCTGAGTACGGAAATATTTCTGTGAAAATTTTGCAATTGCCGAAACCATCAACGCTGAAATCGGAAGAATTACTAATGCAATCAGTGTCATCAGTGGTGAAATAGAAAGCATCATCACAAGCACTCCGATAATGGTTGCCACGCTGGTAATAATCTGTGTCACACTCTGGTTTAAGCTCTGTCCCAAAGTATCCACATCATTGGTAATACGGGAAAGAACTTCCCCATAAGTTCTGCTTTCAAAATATTTCATCGGCATACGGTTGATTTTTTCAGAAATCTCTTTACGCATACGATAGCAGATTTTCTGTGTGATTCCAGTCATAATAAACCCCTGAAAAAAGCTGAATACCGCACTGATAATATATAAGCCAAGAGTAAATAATAATATCTTTCCAATCAGTGTAAAATCAATTCCGCCGGTTCCTGCTACTTTATTCATCAGACCGTCTGCCAATGCCGTAGTAGCTTTACCCATTACCTTTGGTCCTAATACAGAAAATACGGTAGAACAGATTGCAAGTATCATAACTGCAACAATTCCAATTTTATATTTTCCAATATAAGAAAGAAGTTTCCGGAAAGAGCCCTTAAAATCTTTTGCTTTTTCACCCGGCATCATTCCACCGCCCATTGGTCCTCTCGGACCTCTACGACGTGGTGCACGATAACTTTGCTCATTACTCATGTTATTTTTCCTCCTTTCCCTCTTCTAATCCCAATTCCTTTGCGGATAACTGTGACTGTGCAATCTGCTGATATACTTCACAATCCCGTAATAATTCTTCATGAGTACCTTTTCCGACAATCTTACCTTCATCCAATACAAGAATCTGGTCGGCATGTAAAATGGTACTGATTCGCTGTGCCACGATAATTACACTGCTTTCTTTTGTTTTTGACTCAATGCTTTACGCAGTGCCGCATCGGTCTTCATATCAAGTGCAGAGAAACTGTCATCAAAGATATAAACATTCGGATTCTTTGCGATTGCTCTGGCGATGGATAATCTCTGTTTCTGTCCACCGGAAACATTCGTTCCACCCTGTGCAATCCCGCTGTCATATTTTTCCGGCTTTTCATTAATAAATTCTGTTGCCTGTGCAATCTCTGCAGCCTCTGTCATTTCTGCTTCCGTAGCTTCCGGTCTGCCAAATTTCAGATTGGATGCAATGGTTCCTGAAAACAGAATTCCCTTCTGTGGTACGAATCCGATTTCATCTCTTAATTCAGCTAAGCTTAAATTCCGGATATCCACACCATCTAAGGTAATCTTACCGGCTGTTACATCATAGAATCTCGGAATCAGATTAACCAGCGTTGATTTCCCGCAGCCGGTACTTCCGATAATTGCCGTTGTCTTTCCCGGTTCTGCTGTAAAATCAATATCTTCCAGTACATCTTCATCCGCACCCGGATAACGGAAGTTTACATGATGGAATTCCACTTTTCCGGTATGTTTTTCAATTGTTTCTTTTTCTGCCTTTTCTATAATAGAAGAATTTGTAGTAATAACTTCATCAATCCGGTCTGCTGCAACACCGGCACGCGGCAGCATAATAGACATCATGGTAAGCATCAGGAATGCCATAACAATCTGCATAGTATAAGTAATAAATGCAGTCATTGCTCCTACCTGAAGCTGTCCGGCATCAATACGATGTGCCGATACCCAGACAATCAGTATGGTTACTCCATACATAATAAACATCATTCCCGGCATCATAAATGTCATAACACGGTTGGTAAACAACTGCGTCTTTGTCAGATTGCGGTTGGCCTCATCAAACCGCTCTTCTTCCTTTTTTTCTCTTCCAAAAGCGCGGATTACGGAAAGTCCCGTAAGAATCTCTCTGGATACTAAGTTCAAGGCATCCACTAACTTCTGCATTATTTTGAACTTCGGAAGTGTAATGGACATCAACACCATAACCAGTCCGGAAATTACCAGTACTGCCATTACGATAATCCATTCCATATGTGCTCCGGTCTTTAATACTTTATAAATTCCACCAATTCCGATGATTGGTGCATATAAAAGCATTCGAAGCATAATTGCTGTTACAAACTGAATCTGCTGAATATCATTGGTGCTTCTTGTAATTAAGGAAGCGGTAGAGAATTTATCCATCTCAGTATTGGAAAAGCCTACTACCTTACCAAAGATTTTCTCTCTTAAGTCTCTTCCGACTCCTGCGCCGACTCTGGATGCAAGATATCCGACTACCACTGCAACTGCCAGCATGAGTAATGACATAGCTGCCATCTTTCCACCCTCTGACCAGAGATAATTCTTCTGGATATGCTCCACATCAAGTCCTGCCTTTTCGTCACAGGATGTTGCATATGCTGTTCCCATGGCATGTAAGGTACTGCTTCCCACAGAATCTATCATATTTTCCATATATTCTCTGGACTGTGCTATACCATCCTGCGTCATTGCACCGCTTGCAATCAGCTGCTTCATCATCGGACGCATATCCACATAAGTTACCATTTCGCCATCATCATTTTCCGCTTCATATGTGGTCAGTTCCATCTGCATCATCTGTCCGATTTCTTCAATGGACATCTCATCTAAGCTTTCTTTGGTAATCTGGTTCTGCGGATTCTGCTCCAATGCTTCCGCAATCGTATTCTTAAAATCCGTTTCACTCATATTTGCCATACGGTAAGTCAGTACGATTGGTGTCAGTAGTTCATCATCCAATGTTTCTAATGTCTCTTTATCCGCAGTACATACATAAGTATCGTCTTTTTTTTCATAGACCGCTTCAAAAGTATCCTTTTCACCATCTGTCATAAAAAGTTCTGCCAGCTGATATTCTTCCTCCGGCATCTTTTCCGGCAAAATATGTTTGATTCCCTTATTCTGGATTCCTACATCAATGATATCGGATGTATATTGTGGCAACGACAAATCGCAATAAGCCTGTACTCCAAGGAGGAGAAATATTACCACGATGATATGCCAGTACGGGAGCATATTTTTAAATAGTTTCCGCATCTTTCCTGTTCCTTCCTTTTCTATATTATTTATAAAATATTTCTATTTTAATTGCTATTTCAACTGTCTTCTCTTTTCAATCTCAAGCTCTGCTATCTGCTCTAATTTATTCAGATAGCCAATCAGCCGGTTCATATCTTCTTCTCCCATTTTCTCCGTAACCGACTTTAATAATTCACTCAAAATCCGGTTGCATTCATTTAAAACCTCTTTTCCTTCCTCAGTTACTCTCACATAAACATTCCGCCGGTCACCCTCACACACCATACGTTCGACATAATTTTTCTCTTCCAGGGAACGAAGTGTCCGGGACACCGCCGGTGCTGCCACACGCATATAACGTACCACTTCCGATACCGTAACCTTTGCATCTATCGATTTGCTATCCGGCTCTTTGGCATCTGTCTCTTTTGTAGCCATCTCTTTTTCTTTGCGGCAATGCTCGATGGTCTTTAAGGTTCCCATTTCCACGGATGAGACCCCCGGCAGAATGGATGAGATTTTCAAACGATGAAAACGATTAAATATGGAAAATATTTCATTTCCACAACCCTGCATCATTTTCACCTCCCTTTCTTTTCATTTTACATTTTCTATTTACTTAACATTGTTAACTATTAACATGTGAAAACAATAATAGCACCATGATTAAGATAGGTCAATTAAAAAAGTATAAAATTATTATTAAATCATATCATTGACAGTTAAAAACGAATCTTATAATATAAAAAAAGCAAGTTTTTTTTACTAAAGGAGACTAAAAATATGAGTTTTAATTTTTTAAACCAATTACCAAGTCCGGAAGAAATCAAAAAAGAGTATCCGCTTCCGGAGAAACTGGCACAGATAAAAAAAGAACGGGATGCTGCAATTCGTAAAGTCTTAACCGGCGAAGATAACCGTTTCTTAGTTATCATCGGACCTTGTTCCGCTGACAGCGAAGAACCTGTCTGCGACTACGTCAGCCGCCTGACCAAAATTGCAGAAGATGTCAAAGACCGTCTGATTATTATCCCTCGTGTCTACACCAATAAGCCAAGAACAACCGGCGAAGGCTATAAAGGTATTGCTACCCAGCCTGACCCTGAGAAAGCTCCTGATATGGTTGCCGGACTGATTGCAATGCGTAAGCTGCACATCCGTACCATTGAAGAAAGTGGTCTAACCCCTGCCGACGAAATGCTTTATCCGGAAAACTGGAGTTACATTGACGACCTGCTCTCCTACGTTGCTATCGGTGCACGTTCTGTAGAAGACCAGCAGCATCGTCTTGTAGTCAGTGGGTTTGATGTTGCATCCGGAATGAAGAACCCGACCAGTGGTGACTTCTCCGTTATGCTCAATTCCGTATATGCTGCCCAGCATCCACATCATTTCGTATATCGCGGATATGAAGTAGAGACTCCTGGTAACGACTTAACTCACGTTGTTCTCCGTGGTGCTGTAAGCAAACATGGTAACAGCACACAGAACTACCACTACGAAGATATTATGCGTCTGATTGAAATGTATAATGAACGTGACCTTAAGAATCCAGCTGCTATCGTAGATGCAAACCACTCTAACTCCAATAAAAAATACTTCGAGCAGATCCGTATCGTCAAAGAAGTGATGCATAACCGCCAGCTCTCCCCTGAAATTCATAAGATGATTAAGGGTGTTATGATTGAAAGCTACATTGAACCGGGCAATCAGAAAATCGGCGAACACATCTATGGTAAATCCATTACTGACCCATGCTTAGGCTGGGAAGATTCCGCTCGTCTTATCTATGACATTGCAGAAATGAATAAATAATAATTTCATCTACAGGAGCGTTTTTTACTTTACAGGAAAGCAATTTCCTGTAAAGTAAAAAACGGGGGCAGCCATTTTTTTAAGAAATGACTGCTCCCTTTTTCTATTTATGCAAGTAGTAAGAAACTCGCAAAGCGTGTTTCCCGTAGTTCCTTCTTTATCCTCTGGGATGTGCCTTGGCATATACTTCACGGATTCTGCTCTGTTTCATCTGTGCATAGATTTGCGTGGTAGAAATATCTGCATGTCCTAACATTTCCTGAACCGCTTTCAAATCTGCCCCATTGCTTACCAGATGAGCTGCAAAAGAATGACGCAGCATATGCGGTGTTATCTCTGTCTCAATTCCGGCTTTCTTTCCATAGGCTTTAATTAATTTCCAGAAACCCTGACGGCTCATTTCTTTGCCGGAACAGTTGGTGAAAAGATATTCACTGCCCTCTTCACTGACAAGATATGATCTTCCCTCTTCCAGATAATGCTGCAGAGCCTCTTTTGCTGCTTCTCCAAAAGGAATAATTCTTTCTTTATGAGCATCTCTGCAGGTAACATATTCCAGTTTCAAATTAATATCACTTAACTTCAAAGAAATCAATTCCGAGACACGGATTCCCGTCGCATAAAGCAATTCTAACATCGCATGGTCCCTTAATTCCTTCGGTGTATTTCCGTTTGGCTGGTCTAAAAGCCGGCTGGTTTCTTCCATAGAAAGAATAACCGGAGCTTTCTTCTCTAACTTGGGTGCCTTTAATCCATCCGTCACATTTTGGTTTACATAATTCTGTACCACAAGATACTGAAAAAAGGCTTTCATGGATGCAAGTCCTCTGGAAATCGTTGCCGGTTTCTTTCCTTCCTGCTCCTGCTTTTCCATATATATTTTTAAGTGTTCCTGTCTGACATCCTCAACAGAAAGCACACCTTCAGAATACAGAAATTCCTTCATTTTGCGCAAATCCGTCTCATAAGAAACCGCTGTATTTTTTGATATTTTCTTTACTTCCTGAAGATACTTCATAAAAGCATCTATTTCCTGTGTCATAACTGTAACCACCTAACTCTTTTTCTCTCATGCCCTTCTATTCTTTTCTCAAAAGGCAGGTACAATCCCTATTATAATGATTCTAATTTGGAAAAGCAATTCATATTTTCGTCTGTTTTTTGCTGTTTTACATAAATCTACCACATGTATCTTATTTCTATTTTTCTACCCACAATATGTTGTAAAAATTTCGTAAAATTTTTTATATTTTTTTCAACACGAAGTGCACCATACCTGGATTCAGATATGCCTCTGTTAAAAATCCGATAAAGAACAATAATAATATAATCCCCCACAAAAGAATCCATTCCCCAAGCTTTCCATGTTCCTTTCCGCACTGGTACTTTTCTTCTAACTTTAATAACAGCAGGTATCCGGACACATAGAAAATAAATTGTGGACATAACCCAATCATCATAAGCCAGATGGCACCTGCGCCAATATTGCTGATTGCCATCACGCACAGAAAGCCAAAAGAAAAGCCGCTCCATATCAGAAATATACTATTCACAACCCGGTACCACGGTGTCATTCCAAAAAAAATTAATGCAAGGACAACCGGTGCTCTTGCGGATAGTACATAAATAAAATAATCATGTTTTTCTATCGTAATATATTTTAACTGCTGTATGAAATAATCATTTAATATGCCATATTGCTGCAGACGGCTTCTTCCATACAGATTGGCAGCTATAATGCCAATCACAAAACAGCCTAAAAATAACACCTCTAACAGATGAAGATGCTTTTCTCTTCTTATCCCCGATACTCTTTCCATGTATTCACTTGTCTTAATTTTCTTATTTCATATTATTCCGGTAACGGTAACAATATGCCAAGATACCAGCTACGGTTTTACTGTCCTGGATTACTCCGGCATAAATTTTTTCTAATAATTCTTCCGGTTCATATGCCCTTACTTCAATAAATTCTTCCGGATCAAGATGCTGTTTGCCCGGTTTTAAATCCGTTGCCAGATATACATCAATAAACTCATTACAGAAAGCTACGGTCGTCTTTAAAGAAAGCATCTTTTCGATATGACCACACTGAAAGCCTGTTTCTTCCTCTAATTCCCGCATGGCACTTATTTTCGTATCCTCTGTCAGAGAATCCCTGCATCCTGCCGGCAGTTCAATAGTATAACGGTCTAATGCATTCCGATACTGGCGTACCATTAAGATTCTACCCTCCGGTGTAACCGGCACAACTGCCGCCGCTCCTTTTCTGTGTTCCACATAATCCCAGTATGCAATATTTCCATCCGGTGTCTCGATGGTGTCTGAATAAACATCCACGATTGCACCCTGATATTTTAACTCCCTGTTAACTCTTCTGATTCTTTTTTCTTCCTGAAGATTCTGTTCCATTGTATTCTCCTTTTTTCTTACAGATTTTTCCTCATTACTTGTTTTTCTTGCAAAAAAATAAGTGTCCAAAAAGCTTTCACTCTTCGGACACTTATTTCCTGCTTATTTTGCGTAATCAACTACACGTGATTCACGAATTACGTTTACCTTAATCTGACCTGGATATTCTAATTCAGATTCAATCTGCTTTGAAATATCACGGGCAAGCAATACCATTTCAGCATCACTTATCTGTTCAGGAACTACCATAACACGAATCTCTCTACCCGCCTGAATTGCAAAAGATTTATCTACACCTTTAAATTCATTTGTAATATCTTCTAACTGCTTTAATCTGTTGGAATATGTTTCCATTGTCTCGCGTCTTGCACCTGGTCTTGCTGCGCTAATTGTATCGGCTGCCTGTACCAGACAAGCAATCAATGACTCTGGCTCTACGTCGCCATGGTGTGCCTCTACCGCATTGATAATAATCGGTGACTCTTTGTATTTTCTACATAAATCCACACCAATCTGAATATGTGAGCCTTCTACTTCGTGGTCTACTGATTTACCAATATCATGCAGGAGTCCTGCACGTTTTGCCAATCTTACGTCTACACCAACTTCAGCCGCAAGTAAGCCACAAAGCTGTGCTACTTCTATAGAATGCTTTAATGCATTCTGACCATAACTGGTTCTGAATTTCATTCGGCCTAATAATTTCACAAGTTCCGGATGAATGCCATGTACACCTACTTCTAAGGTGGCAGCTTCACCCTCTTCACGAATCATGGTTTCAACTTCTTTCTTGCGCTTTCTCTACCATTTCTTCAATTCTAGCCGGATGAATTCGTCCGTCTACAATCAATTTCTCTAATGCAATACGAGCAACTTCTCTTCGTATTGGATCAAATCCGGAAAGGATAACTGCTTCCGGTGTATCATCAATAATTAAATCTACACCGGTCAGTGTTTCTAACGTACGGATATTTCTTCCTTCACGTCCGATGATTCTTCCTTTCATCTCATCATTCGGAAGCTGTACAACAGAGATGGTTGTCTCTGCAACATGGTCCGCAGCACATTTCTGAATTGCAGTAACCACATATTCTTTTGCTTTCTTTCCAGCTTCTTCTTTTGCCTGATGCTCCATCTCTTTGATTAATTTTGCAGTATCAAGCTTTACATCTTCTTCAACAGTTTTTAATAGATATTCTTTTGCCTGGTCGGAGGTAAGTCCTGAGATTCTTTCTAGTTCCCGTACACGCTCTTCATGAAGCTTTGTAATTTCAGCTTTCTGTTTGTTCAGCTCTTCTTCTTTTGCTGCAAAACCTGCTTCGCGCTTCTCAATGGCTTCCAGTTTCTTATCCAGATTGGATTCCTTCTGTTCCACTCTGCGCTCGTTTCTCTGAATTTCGTTTCTTCTTTCCTTGATTTCCTTGTCCAATTCGTTCTTCGTACGAATCGACTCTTCTTTAATCTCAAGCAAAGATTCTCTCTTCTTCGTCTCAGCGGTCTTCACAGCTTCATCTATTATCTCACGGGCTTTATCTTCTGCACTGCCAATCTTTGAAGCAGTCTGCTTTTTCTGGTATGCATTTGCAACAAACCAGGTGATAGCACATGTGACAATAAATGTAATTACAACAGCTATAATTACTGCCTGCACAGGAGCACCTCCTTTATTCAATTTTCATTGTTCATATAACATAAATATTCATTCATCTGTCATAAATAACAATAAATAAATTTTATACTTTTTCTAATATTATGTCAAGTAGTCCGGACATTTCATTACACGTAAAATGTCTTCACTTTTATATCCTCCTCCGCATCAGATATCCATACTGTTTCTGCATTTCCTTTGCATTCGGCTGCTCCGGATTATAATGTCTCTTTTTAATATTTCAGCAATTTTTTCTGTATCATTATTTTCATAGATTTCTTCTAATGCCTGCTCTGTAATTTCTTTGGGAACTCCCTTCTGCATCAGTTCCTGCTGTAGCCGGCGGCGGCTCTTACTGCCCTGTCGGTAACTGATATAATTTCTTGCATAGCGCATGTCATCAATATAATGATATTTCTTCACATACTCTATGGCATCAAGAATCAGTTCTTCCGGATATTCACTCTCAGCCAGTTTCCGGTAAAGCCCCTGTTCTGTCCGGTCCATCTTCTCTAAAAGTGCAAGTGCCCGTTTTTTCACCCGCTTACCTACTACTTCATAAAAGAGTTCCTGATACAGTGCCTCGTCTACGGTCTGCCCTTCCTGTAATCTGTAGCGGCGCACCTCACCTTTATATAATACAAGGTGTGTACCATCATCCATACACACCTTATATTTGTTTTTCTTATATTCTGTTATCCCTGAAACAATTCTGTCCATTACTCTGCATCAAGAACTTCCGGTCCGTTTGCAGCTGGAGTCTCGGTTTCTTCTTCACCCTTATCCACTGCATAATGAGCTCTTACTTTTTCTTCGATTTCCTGGCAGACCTGTGGATTCTCTTTCAGATAAGTCTTGGCATTTTCACGACCCTGGCCAATCTTATCTCCATTATATGCATACCATGCACCGGACTTATTTACAATACCAAGTTCAGAAGCCAGATCAAGGATATCTCCTTCTTTTGAAATTCCTTCTCCGAACATAATATCAAATTCAGCCTCTTTAAATGGCGGTGCCACTTTATTCTTCACTACTTTAATACGGGTACGGTTACCGACAATTTCTCCACCCTGTTTTAAGGATTCAATTCGACGTACATCAAGACGTACGGAAGAATAGAATTTCAATGCACGGCCACCGGTCGTTGTCTCCGGATTACCAAACATAACACCAACTTTTTCACGCAACTGGTTGATAAAGATTACAATACAATTAGAACGGCTGATTGCTGCTGTCAGCTTACGAAGTGCCTGTGACATAAGTCTTGCCTGAAGACCCACATGTGAATCGCCCATATCACCATCAATCTCTGCTTTAGGAACAAGAGCTGCAACTGAATCGACAATTACAATATCGACTGCACCAGATCTTACCATAGTCTCTGTAATCTCAAGTGCCTGCTCTCCGTTATCCGGCTGTGAAATATAAAGATTATCAATATCTACTCCGATATTCTTCGCATATGCCGGGTCTAATGCATGCTCAGCATCAATAAATCCGGCAATTCCTCCACGCTTCTGTACCTCAGCGACTGCATGCAGGGCAACGGTCGTCTTACCACTGGACTCCGGTCCATATATCTCAATAATTCTTCCCTTAGGAAGTCCGCCTAATCCCAAAGCAATATCAAGACTTAATGCTCCTGTCGGAACAGTCTCCACATTCATCCGGTTGCTCTCATCCCCCAGTTTCATAACAGAACCTTTTCCGTACTGTTTCTCAATCTGGGATATAGCAGCATCCAGTGCCTTTAATTTATCTTCTTTACTGCTGTCTCTTCTCGTATCTTTTACATCTCTCGCCATGTCAATTCTCCTTCATGCGAACTTATGTTCGTTTTCTGATATTATAGTAGTATACTTTCTTCCAAATGTCAACTGCATTTTTAGAAAATATTTTTTCTGTCCCTATACATTCTGTAAAGTGGGTATACCCGGCAGAATAGCCAAATATTTTATAGACTGTAAATATTCTCATGTAAAGAAAAAAAGACTTCTTTCTGAAGTCTCTCATGGAAAGGTATCCTTATCTTAACATAATAAGATTCCGGTTACAAATTAATTTTCTATAAACAATGGAAACCTCTGGCAATCGTTCCATCTTTTTAATCATGATATTCATCCATACCAAGAATCAGGAAAATCTGTTCTAAGTACTTCTCACCAGACCGTTCTCCATAAATGATATGATTGATATACTGCGGACTGCACCCAACCGATGTTGCAAGTTCTTCCTGACTCATCTCAAGTTCTACCAGCCTGCGCTTTATTTCTTTCCCCATTGGAGTAATCTGCCGTTTTGTCTTTGCCATAAAAGTCTCCCCTTTTCTTCTGTATCATTTGTGTTTATATAAAAATGATGTATAATATGAAAATAATTTCACAAATTACATTATAATTCATAAATATGAATTTGTCAATTCATATTTGCGTATTTTATTTTTTTATTTTCTATACAATATTATTTAATACCTGATAAAGGAGTACACTATGACAATCAGCCAACGTATCTTTGCATTATTACGGGAAAAGAAGCTTTCACAAAAAGAATTATCGGAATACACCGGAATCTCTCCCGCTGCTATCAGCAGCTGGAAATCCAAGGGTACAAATCCTTCTTCTGATAAAATTGTAAAAATAAGTGAATTTTTAGATGTTGATGTATACTATCTTCTGACCGGTGAATACCAGCCGGCTTCCAACCTTCAGATTGCAGAAGAATCAGAATATCATGCTTTCCCATCCGACCCGGATGAACATTTACTGCTCCAGCTTTTCCATAAACTTTCTCCGATGGACAAAGGACGCATCATCGGTCAGTTAGAACAGAAACTTGCTGAAAAATAACTTCTATATTTTTTTATATGCAATGATATATTTTTATAGCAATATGAATCAGGCATTTATTACGCATCTATAAAAATTGTATGATAAAATCCGGACAGTATATTAAGATATACCATCCGGATTTTCTTATCAGCTACAATCATAAAGCTAAAAGCCTTAATACTTCGTCTTTATCCTGCACACCGATGCTCTTTCCCTCAAAAACACCTTTTTTCATTACAACCAGGGTCGGAATGCTCATAATCTGATATTTTAAAGCCAGTGCTGCTTCTTCATCCACATTCACTTTTCCAACCTTTACCTGTCCCTCTAATTCATCCGCCAGTTCTTCTACAACCGGAGACATCATTTTACACGGACCGCACCAGTCTGCCCAGAAATCCAAAAGTACCGGTTTATCTGACTTTAATACTTCTTCTTCAAAATTGTCATTTGTAATCTTTACTACCATTTCGTTATCCTCCTTTACTTTTATAGAAAAGTTTCTATTTTTTCTTTTTTAAGTATGTCTCTTCTTAATTTTGTTTATACCCGCTTAATTTTTACCGAATTCCGATAATACCAGACCATCATTCCGGTCAAGAGTCATGCCGACACTCCATGCATTGACAAATAACAGCAATGGATTGCCCTTAAGGTCACGGATTTTCTTCATATCGGAAGTTCCGGTAAGCTTGTCCATATCAATATCTTTATTTTCAATCCAGCGGATATGCTCATATGGCAGGTTTTCCAGACGGATTTCTACATTATATTCATTCTCGAGACGGTATTTCAGTACATCAAACTGAAGGACACCTACTACGCCTACGATAATCTCTTCCATACCACCCTGATATTCCTGGAAAATCTGGATTGCGCCCTCCTGTGCGATCTGCATGACACCTTTGACGAACTGTTTTCTCTTCATGGTATCTACCTGACGTACCCTTGCAAAATGCTCCGGTGCAAAAGTCGGTATTCCTTCGAATTCGAAGTTGTCTTTCGCAGTGGTTAAAGTATCACCGATTGAAAAGATACCCGGGTCAAAGACTCCGATAATATCTCCGGCATATGCTTCTTCTATAATCTTTCTCTCCTGTGCCATCAACTGCTGCGGCTGGGAAAGACGGATTGCTTTTCCACCCTGGATATGTTTTACTTCCATGCCGGCTTCAAACTTTCCGGAACAGATTCGCATAAATGCAATACGGTCACGATGATTCTTATTCATATTTGCCTGGATTTTAAAGACAAAAGCAGAGAAATCGGAACCAAACGGATCAATCAGCCCCTTGTCCGAATTTCTCGGAAGCGGTGATGTAGTCATGGAAAGGAAATGCTTTAAGAAAGTTTCTACACCAAAGTTCGTTAAAGCAGAACCAAAGAATACCGGTGACAGTTCTCCCCTGGACACCAGATCCATATCGAATTCTGCACTTGCACCATCTAACAATTCAATTTCTTCATCCAATTTATCCCGGTATTCCTGCCCGATTTCTGTTGTCAATGCCGGATCATTAATATCAAAATCTTTTTCTTCACCTTCCTTGGTTCCCTTCAAGGTATCAGAGAACAGCATGACTTTTTTCGTATTCCGGTCATAAACTCCCTTAAAATTCTTTCCGGAGCCAATCGGCCAGTTAACCGGACAGGTAGCAATGCCAAGTTCTTTTTCGATTTCATCTAATAAATCAAAGGTATCATTAGCATCACGATCCATTTTATTGATAAATGTAAAAATCGGAATGTGACGCATTACACAGACTTTAAACAGTTTTCTGGTCTGTGCCTCTACACCTTTTGAACCATCGATTACCATAACTGCAGAATCAGCAGCCATCAGGGTACGATAGGTATCTTCCGAGAAGTCCTGATGTCCCGGTGTATCCAGAATATTGATGCAATATCCGCCATAATTAAACTGCAGTACAGAAGAAGTTACGGAAATACCTCTCTCCTTCTCAATCTCCATCCAGTCGGAAACTGCATGTCTTGCAGTTGCTTTTCCTTTTACAGAACCTGCCAGGTTAATAGCTCCTCCATACAGAAGAAATTTTTCTGTCAGGGTTGTCTTACCGGCATCCGGATGGGAAATAATCGCAAATGTTCTTCGTTTCTCTATCTCTTTTCTAAAATCAGCCAAAATAGGACCTCCTATAATTCCAGCGGCTCACCCGCACATTTTTGCTTTATGTCGAAGTAAGATAATATGGTTGCGGCAATGTCTGCAAAGCTGCCTCTTGTGCCATAGTTCTTACCCGGAGTAATATGCGCTCCATACATAAGAAGTGGTGTATACTCTCTGGAATGGTCAGTAGAAGGTGTACTCGGATCACATCCGTGGTCGGCTGTAATCATTAAAATATCATCCTCCCGTAACTTTGCCAAAAGCTCCGGCAGCCGCTCATCAAAGTGTGTCAGTGCTTTTGCATAACCATCTACATCATTCCTATGTCCATACAACATATCATAGTCTACCAAATTTGTAAAACATAATCCAGTAAAATCTTTGTCCATATAGGCTGATGTTTTGTCAATTCCATCATCATTTCCGTTTGTTCGTACAAAATCTGTAATTCCGCGTTCTGCAAAAATATCTATGATTTTTCCAACAGACAGCACTGTTTTCCCACTTTCCGTCAGCTGATCTAACATGGTAACTGCCGGCGGTTCTAAGGAAAAGTCATGTCTTCCTGCAGTACGGGTAAAATTCCCCGGTTCTCCGATAAACGGTCTTGCGATGACTCTTCCCACTCCGTTTTTCCCAGTCAGCATATTTCTTGCAATCTGGCAATCCCGGTACAGTTCTTCAATCGGCACTACCTCTTCATGGGCTGCCACCTGGAAAACAGAATCTGCTGATGTGTATACAATCAGTTTTCCAGTTTCCATATGCTCTTTTCCATAATCCCGGATAACATCCGTGCCGGAATATGGACGGTTGCAAAGTACCCCGCGTCCGGTTTTCTGCTCAAATTCTTCTATGATTTCCTGTGGAAATCCATTTGGAAATGTTGGCAGTGGATGACTGGATATCACGCCTGCAATCTCCCAGTGTCCGATGGTGGTATCTTTTCCTTTGGACACCTCTGTCAGTCTGGCAAATGCACCTTTCGGATTTGCTTCTTTTCCTCCAATGTGGACTCCGTCAATATTAAAATAGCCCAGTGAGCGCATATTTGGCATGGAAAAATATGGACTTCGTGAAGCTGCAAGTAAGGTATTGCTTCCTTCATCATGATACTCTGCCGCATCCGGCATTTCTCCGATTCCAACGCTGTCTAATACAATTAAAAATACTCTCTTCATAGGTATTCCCTCTCTTCTCATGGTTCTGTCGTTTCTTTTTCTTATGCTATTATTATACTAATTTCAGCCCCGTTTTCAAGTATCTAAGGGCGGGGCTGCTTCCCTTAATTTGTCTGTTCTGTTGTGTCTGAATTTTCGGTGGTTTCTGTTGCCGGATTCTCCTGTGCAGTATTTTTCTGAATTGGTGTGATAATGATATTTTCTGCCTCAATGCCGGCTTTTCTCTTTACAATATCCTCTATTTGGGCACGTTTGGCATCTGTTACTTCTCCCATATCAAGTACCACATCCGCTGTATTATCAGTAATGCTGACAACTACATCCGTAAATCCTTTTGCCTCTAACAACATCTCGGCTGCATTTTCCCGTTCTGCAATATCCGTCATTGCCACCATCTGATTTAAGGCATCCTGCTTTGCAGCTTCATCTATATTTGTATTATTGATAATTTCCAGCAAAGTCTCTTTGTTTTTAGAACGTACCTGTTCCCGGCCCAGTTTCATTTCTGACGCATAATCCACGCTGCTGCTTGCCATGACGGCTTCGCCCGGGTTCTCAAGGCTCTCTTCAACCACACTGTCTGCCGCTGATACAGCTTCACTACTGTTATCTTCCGTATCGGTAAAAATATCTGCTTCCGCTAAGTCATCCTCTGCCGATATCTCATAAGATAAATCTGCCGTATCCGCAGAAGCCTCCATTGCCACTTTTTCATCTTTGCCATTCTTGTCGGTAAAACTTAAGTAACCAGCCACTGCTATCATCAATGCCAATGCGGTTATAATGAGTTGATTTTTCTTAAATACTTTCTTCATTTACTGTCCTCCAGTCCGCTCATTTTTACTATTTTTATTCTATGTGCTTCTACCTGAAATAATGCCAAAACCGCCTCGGAAATATTCTGTTTCACCTTCTGGTTATCACCACCGGATGCCACAATTAAAATTCCCTCCACTTTGGGAAGAAGCTCCTTAGAAACAAAGGGTGTATTTCCGGCATCTGCTTCCTCATATACCGTACTTTCCTGTAGCTGCTGTTCCTTTGTGCTTCTTACTCCACCAGTGCTGTCACTTTCCTCTAAAGAATTTTCAGAAGTATTTTTATCCTTTTCCACCACCTGCGTCCCACTGTCCTGATAAGTAATCATCACCTTTACATCTCCGGCTCCGTCGATTTTTTCTAAAATATCTTCTAATTTCCGCTCTATTTCATCCTTAGATGCCTCCATGGTATTATTTTCCTTTGAAATTTTTTCTTTTGATTTCTCTGCCTGTTTTTTTTCTTTTGTTATCTGTGGGCAATGCGATAATCAGAATCAATATGCCTGCCAGGACTAAAATCAGCCAATCTGACCGTTTTAGTTTCTTTTCTTTTATCTTTTGCATAAAATCCTGCATTTTCATCGTCTCACCTCTTCTATCTGAATCTGCGTCTTATCAACCAGATAATTTTCACATACAAATTTTTCTAATTCTGCATACTCCTGACTTGTATGCTCCTTTTTCTCCTCTGTTTCTTTTATCTCAATTGCCGGTATCTCAATATCCGAAACATGGACGGAACTATTTTTTTCAATGTTATCCCCAGACTTTTCCATACCGATTGTAATATGTTCTATTTCATAAACCTCATTTAACGTTACCTTACTGTATGCCACTGCATAGCCCTTTTGTCTTAACGTATCCTCTACCTGTCCACTGCAGGCTTCTTCATATTGCAAACGATAATCTGCAGTCTCTGCACTGCTTATGGCATTTATATTTTGTACATTTTCAAGTTCCTGAAAGAACTGTGCCTGTTCCATATTCTGTATCAGCGTATCCTCATCAATTAACCCAGAAGCAATGGGTGCCATTACCGCCAGCAGAATCAGAATCCTAAGAAAGAAATGCACATATTTTTCATAAGTTTTATTCTGTACCAGATACAGCATCACATGTCCAATCAGAAAAAGGATCAGAATTCCCTTCATCCAGTTTAAAATTGCATCCATTTTATATTGCTCCCTCTTCCCCTTCTTATTTCTCTTCTTTCCTTCATCCCATAAGGAATCCGGATACCGCAGTAATCATGGCAATCGTCACAAGAAAAAGAACCAGCGAAGTAAGTAAAATCCTTGTAAGCAGCTGGCAGCCCAGACAAATGCCGTTCATGCTTCCTGCGATCCTCTTATCCGATACCGGTTCGGTTACTGCCGCTGTCACTTTATACATAAGACTCAGCAAAAACATTTTGCATAGTGGAAACATCACCAGCAAAAGTAAAATCAATACCCCGGCTGTTCCGACACTGTTCTTAATGACCATACCCGCTCCAAGCATCAGTTCACTGACTGCTCCTGTAATGTTTCCCATTCCCGGTATCATTCCAAGTGTCTTTGTAACGGTGCTCATTTTCAAGCGGTCAATGACCGGAACCACCATGGTCTGTACCACATTCAGACCAATGGTTGCTGCAATCGCACATTTTAAACACCAGCGGATAATTTCTTCCATCAGTTCACACATTCTGCTAAAACGCTCTCCTTCTATCATATAATTCATAAATTCCATCATGATAAAGAGTTTCGTCATTGGCACCAGACAGGCAAGCATTCCCCACTGAACAATATAAACCACGATAAAAGCAATCTGGTAAAATCCTGCCGCTGTAAAATTTGCCATGGAAAATGCCAGAGACATGCCAAATACCGGAATCAGCATATTCATAAAATCTACAATCTGATTCATTGCCGTTACCACAATATCACTCATCATCTGATAGGACTGCAGCAGCAGGACTGTCATCTCCATATAAATCAGGAAAAAGCAGACCTCCGATATATAAGTATTATGAAATATATCGGAGAAATTTTTAAGAAATGCACAGCTGATTGCCAGTAAAAGAACGGTTACCAGTATTGCCTTATTATCCTGCAATTCTCCCCACAGAATCCTTCCCACTGCCTGCGTCAGCTTTTGCCCGTCACAGGAAAAGTTTCCGGTTGCCAGCTCTTTAATCAGTTCATAGAAACTAATCTCTTCTGTAGCATCCTGTTCCTTTAAATACTGCTCAATCTCTGATAAATCCAGCTGTTCCATAAAATCATCCGTATAATCCTTATCCGTCCCTGTCCTGCTGTTATCTGATGCTGCTGATACGGAAGATGCCTGTACAAGTCCTCCTGGCATGAGCCAGAACATGAAAAATATAATGAAACATCCTGCCGTTCTTACAGGCATCTTAAACGCATTTTTTAATGGTTGTTTCTTCATAAAAAAGCCCCTAACGTTTCAATAAATCCCATCAGCACCGGCATACTGATTAAAAGAATCGACAGCTTGGCAAAGATTTCAATTTGTCCGGCAATCGCCTGATACCCGGATTCTCTGCAGATATCTGTTGCAAATTCTGCTACATAAGTAATTCCAATCATTTTTAAAATCATGGCAAGATACCTTCCATCTACAGGAATCAGCTCCACCACACTATTGATGTAAGACAATACAAGCTCCAATTTTCCTATCAGAAAGATAAAGATGCAAATACATGCCACAATGCTGATTAAAATGCTGTATTCGCTTTTGTAATTTTTGATAAAAAGAGCAAGGAAAACCGCAGTGATTCCCAGTAATCCAACCTGAATAATATCCATATTTCTCCTCTACAACGAAAATAGTGACTTCATCGTTTCAAACAAATCATATATGTATGGAACAATCCAGAACAGCACAATCAAAAGTCCTGCCAGACTGGTTAAAAATGCATGTTCTTCCCGCCCACTGTGCTTTAGCACCTGGCTGATTACCGTCACCAAAATACCGACTGCCGCAATTTTAAATATCAGGTTTACGCTCATCTTCTCCTCCATTAAACCAGAATCAGCACCAGAAATATTCCTGCGGTAGCACACAGGTACATGCTGACTTTTATCCTATCTCGCATCTCTGTCTGTTCCCTTTGAATCAAAATATTGATTCTCTCTATCAGTAGCTCTGCCTCTTTTTCAAATATTCCTCCGCTTCCCTGTTCCAAAAGCCTTCCGCACTCCAAAAACAGCTGTCCTTCCTCTTTCGTAAATATTTCCCGGTTCTCCCATGACTTCCATGCCTCCTTCCAGCAGCTTTCCGGGCTGCAATTTTCATACTGCATCAGTTCCTTATGAACCTGCATAAAAAAGGACTGAAAGACTTCCGGTGCATGATGTCCCAATTCTGCAATAATATCCGGCAGCGGCTTCTTTAAGCTTTGCATATCTCCCTGTATTTTGAGCATACATTCCCGCCAGTCTAAAAGCCCTTCATAATGACGCTTTATCTGCCGCATTCTGTCATACCCAATTCCAACTGTTCCAAAAAGTATCAGCACTGCTCCTATCAATCGGACCATATTTTTTCCCATGTCCCATCATAAATCATAAAATGTCTTCTTCCCTCATCATCCTTTTTTAAGATGACATACCGCTCAAAAATCTTTTGTTCCACCCATTTTCTAAGCTGTTCCTTTTGTTGTAATTCCAACATATCTGCTGCATGGATGGTTCCAAGAATACTGCAGCCACAATGCATTACTTCATCCACTGCCTGAAAATCTTCCATGGAACCAAGTTCATCCACTGCAATTACATCCGGCGACATGGAACGAAGAAGCATCCGCATTCCCACAGCCTTTTTACACCGGTCTATCACATCTGTACGTATGCCAAGATTATTCTGCGGTATTCCACGGCAGCAGGCTGCTATCTCAGAACGTTCATCTACCACCCCTACTTTAAAGTGTATTCTGCTTGTCTCATCTCCGGAAATCAGGCGAATACAGTCCCGGAGCAGGGTAGTCTTTCCAATCCCAACAGAAGATACGAAAAGCGTATTCCTCACGCTCTGTTCCGTTCGTATAAAGGGAAGAATATCCTTTGCACATCCAATCTTCTGATGTGCAATTCTTATATTCAATGATCCGACATAAGCAAGCTGTTCCACCTTTTCTCCCTCCATCCGGATCTGTCCGGTTACTCCTACCCGGTGTCCACCTTCCAAGGTCAGGAATCCACTCTTTAACTCTTCTTCATAGGCATAAATGGAATACCTGCTTAAAAAAGTCAGCATCGCAGAAATATCACTTTCCTTTATGTAATAACTTCCTTCCGCCTCCACACTTAATCTGCCACTTAGCTTATCTAAAAAATATTCCTTTCTCCCATCCCAGAGAATCATCGGCTGGTTTATACGGATGCGTATTTCCTCTGTCTCCTTTAATTTATCTTTATTTGCAAGCAGCATTTTCCGAAGCTCTGCTGGGAAAATCTGAAGTACCTGTTCTAACATTGTTTCCGGGGTCACTCCCTTCTTTTATAAAAATGTTCTTTCTAAAATTATTAACCCGGCGTCATGGTTCCTCAAAAAGGAATGCCACATAAAAGTTGTAAGCGGCACTAAGAATTTTAATTAAGATATTGTTTTTCCCGGGAACCGGCGCAAATTCACATCCATGTTCAGGTTGCGCCTCGCTGTCACATCCATGTGCCAGCGTTGCCTGGTGCCCACTGAAATTCCAAGTGCCGCTAACAGCTTTCATCAGGCATCCATCCTTTGAGGAACCATGCCGCCTTTTTACTAAAGCTTAGAAAAACATTATTCATATCTTCCAGACTTCTACTCGCGTAACTATGAGAAACATGCGTAAAAAAGAATGTGCCTTGGCACATTCTCGCACCTGCGGCGGTCGCTTGCGACATCTACCTTATACGCCGCAGTGCGCATCCTCGCGGAGCATTTTTTACTTTACAGGAAAGCAATTTCCTGTAAAGTAAAAAAGTCGCAAGGATTTCTCCTCACGACTATATATATGACTTGTCTAATAAAATATGCTTTAAAATTTGTTTCTCTCCTACAAAACCTGCCACCGGCAGCTTCTTACGAATGCTTGACAACCCATAAGCTTGGCAATAGAACAGAGAATGTGCCTTGGCACATTCTCGCGCCTGCGGCGGTCGCTTGCGACATCTACCTTATACGCCGCAGTGTGCATCCTCGCGGAGCGTTTTTTACTTTACAGGAAAGCAATTTCCTGTAAAGTAAAAAAGTAAAGCTGCCACAAATGTGACAGCTTTCTATCTTATTAGTTGTACTTACGTTTTCTTGCAGCTTCCGACTTTTTCTTACGTTTAACACTTGGTTTCTCGTAATGCTCTCTTTTACGGATTTCCTGCTGGATACCAGCTTTCGCACAGTTTCTTTTGAATCTGCGTAAAGCGCTATCTAACGTCTCGTTTTCTTTTACGATTACATTTGACATTGTCTCACACCTAACCTCCCTCCAGTTGCGTATTGTGCATATTCAACTGTTTGGGTAATTTTATTGCACTACCAAAGATTATAGCATAATTTTCCCGTACGTCAACCGTTTTTTTGCTGTTTTTCCAATTTTCCGGAAAATATTTTTAATTCGGTATATTTTATGCTAACTGCTGTGCAAGAACAGTCTTCGCTTCTGTCAAAGCATCTTTGATGCCAGCCGGATTCTTACCACCAGCCTGGGCCATATTTGGACGGCCACCGCCGCCTCCGCCAACCTTCGCAGCAATTCCCTTGATGAGGTTACCGGCATGTGCTCCCTTGCCCATTGCTTCCTCAGTTGCCATTGCAACAAGATTTACTTTGCCATCACAATCAGAAGCTAATACGATAACACCTTCGCCAAGTTTCTCTTTAAGCTGGTCTCCTAAGTCTCTTAAACCATTCATATCTACACCGGAAACGCTGGTTGCTAAAAGTTTCACACCAGCTACTTCCTCCACCTGATTCATAACATCACCTAATGCATCCTTTGCCGCTTTGCTCTTTAAGGATTCATTTTCAGACTGTAATGCTTTTACTTCGCCTAATACATGATTTACACGCTCAACAAGATTTGCAGGTGTCGCTTTTAATAATTTTGCAGCCTCTTTTAAGGTTTCTTCTAACTGGTCATAATATTCAAATACACCTTTGGATGTCAGGGCTTCAATTCTTCTGACTCCAGCCTGGATTCCAGCCTCGGAAATAATCTTAAATGCCTGGACTGCACTTGTATTGCTTACATGGGTACCACCGCAAAGCTCGGTAGAAAAATCTCCCATTTTTACAACACGGACGTTATTACCGTATTTCTCACCAAATAATGCCATTGCACCGGTCTTCTTTGCATCCTCTAAAGACATTACTTCTGTTATAACAGGAAGTGCTTCTGCAATTTTCTGGTTTACAATGTCTTCCACTTCGGTAATCTCATCTGCTGTCATTGCTGAGAAATGTGTAAAGTCAAATCTTAATCTGTGCTCGTCTACATAAGAACCGGACTGCTGTACGTGGCTTCCGAGTACCTCCTTTAAGGCTCCCTGAAGCAGATGTGTTGCACTGTGGTTCTTTCCGATGGCAAGTCTTCTGTCTACATCAATGGAAAGTTCTACTTCATCACCGGTCTTAATCATTCCCTTGGTAACTTTACCAATATGTCCGACTTTGCCGCCAAGCATCTTTACGGTATCTTCTACTTCAAAGACAAAGCTTCCGTCCTTGCTGCTGATAACACCGGTATCTGCTACCTGTCCACCCATGGTTGCATAGAATGGAGTCTTCTCTACGAAAATAGTTCCAATCTCACCATCGGATAAAGCTTCTGTGATTTCAGTCTCGGTAGTCATTACTGTAATCTTTGAGGTATAAGTATTGTTCTCATATCCGACAAATTCAGTTGTAATACTTGGGTCGATGGATTCATATACGGTAACATCTGCACCCATGTAGTTGGTTACTTTTCTTGCTTTTCTTGCTTTCTCTCTCTGCTCTTCCATTGCAGCCTTAAATCCGGCTTCATCAATGGTAAATCCTTTTTCTTCTAAGATTTCCTGGGTCAGGTCAAGAGGGAATCCGTAAGTATCATAAAGCTTGAAAGCATCCGCTCCGGATAATTCTTTCTTTCCTTCTTTTTCCAGCTTGTCCTGCATCTCTGCTAAGATAGCAAGTCCCTGATCAATTGTTTTATTGAATTTTTCTTCTTCCTGGGATAATACCTTGAAGATGAAATCTTTCTTCTCCTCTAATTCCGGATAACCATCCTTGCTCTCACGAATAACAGTATCACTGAGTTTTGCCAGAAACAGTCCATCAATTCCAAGTAATCTGCCATGTCTTGCAGCACGACGAATCAGTCTTCTTAAAACATAACCTCTTCCTTCGTTACTTGGCATAATTCCGTCGGATACCATAAAGGTTACAGAGCGGATATGGTCTGTAATCAGACGGATAGAAACGTCATCTAATGCATCCTGCTGATAAGTCTTTCCTGATAATTCACAAATCTTATCACGGATTGCTTTCATAGTATCAATATCAAATACGGAGTCTACATCCTGCATAACAACTGCCAGACGCTCTAATCCCATTCCGGTATCAATATTTTTCTGGGAAAGCTCGGTATAACCACCTTTGCCATCTCCTTCAAACTGTGTAAATACGTTGTTCCATACTTCCATGAAACGGTCACACTCACATCCTACTTTACAGTCAGGACTTCCACAGCCATATTTTTCTCCACGGTCATAATAGATTTCAGAACATGGTCCGCAAGGTCCTGCACCATGCTCCCAGAAGTTATCACATTCTCCGGTTTCCGGGTCACGATAGAATCTGGTAATTTTCTCTGCCGGAACACCGACTTCTTTGGTCCAGATTTCAAATGCTTCTTCGTCTTCTCCATAAATAGACGGATACAGGCGCTCCGGGTTAAGCTCTAACACTTTTGTCAGGAATTCCCATGACCATGCAATTGCTTCATGTTTGAAATAATCACCAAAAGAGAAGTTTCCAAGCATCTCAAAGAAAGTAAGATGTCTTGCTGTCTTACCGACATTCTCAATATCTCCTGTACGAATACATTTCTGACATGTGGTAACACGTCTGCGCGGCGGAATCTCCTGTCCCGTGAAATAAGGCTTAAGCGGAGCCATTCCCGCATTGATAAGCAGAAGACTGTTATCATTATGTGGCACTAAAGAGAAGCTCTTCATTGCCAGATGTCCTTTGCTCTCAAAGAATTCAAGATACATTCTTCTTAAGTCATTTACTCCGTATTTCTTCACAATAATTCCTCCAAAAAACTATTTTTCTTCCTTTTTATCTTCATGTAATGCCAGTTCCTTTGCATCTTTCCGTTTCCGCAGTGCAATACCTGTGAATACACCGAGAACTGCAATTGCAACCAGAATCACAAAAATAACTACATACTGTAAAAAACTGCCTCCAAATGCGAGAAAATTATCCATACATTCTTCCTCCTGTTTTTAACTACGGGAACCACTTTTTACCGATTTCCCGTGTAACGAAATAGTTTCCTTCCCCTAAGCAGGAAACGTATTAAGTATAGACCAATTAATGGCATAATTCAAGAATTTCATTTGAGATTGTCCATATCAAATACCTGATTTTCTTTTTCGATATCCATGATTCGGTCCGTATACAAATGATTATCACATTTTTGCTTGTATTTTTCAATGGCAGAATAATCCTGCCACATATGCATCGGGAATACATAATCAGCTTCCACATTTTTCATGAAATAAGCCAAACCAAGGTCAGTATACTCACCAAGTCTCGGGTCTAAAACCACAAATGCCACATTGATATGCTCACCTTCTAACTTGCGTATCTGGTGTCTGTAGTCCCGCTCCATCTTGCCATTAATCAGCTCTCCCACATGCTCCATCTTCCAATTATGAAGGTCTCCTGCATGATAAATGGTCTTGCCACAGGTCTTTACCAGAAACGCCACACCGGCATCCGTGGAACGAAGGGTTTTTACCTTCACTTTTCCGATTTCATATTTCTTATCCGGAATGACATATTCGATACATTTCTTTGCCCGCTCCGGAATACCGTGTTTTTTCATAAAATTCGGACTCATTTTTGTATCTTTTGACAAAATAAAATGAATGTCTTCATAATCCTCTGCCAGTTTTAAAATATTCATATCAAAGTGGTCCTGATGCTTATGGCTTGCAAAGAAATAAATGGATTTGTCTTTGTCAAATACCGGAAGCACTCCGGTAAAAGTATAACCGGTTACACGGTTTCCTTCAAAATAATCAAATATCAAAACCACATCTTCCATTTCCACCACAAAACAGCTATGATGTACAAATATTACTTTCATATCGTTCCTCTCATTTCATTCTGCCAATAATTTCATTTGCTTTCCGGTATATTTCTTCCGGTTCAAATCCAATCTGAAATGTGTTATCTTCATAAAGAATTTGTCCATTTACCATAGTAAGCTTTACATTCTGTTTGCTTCCGCTGTATACAATATTCCTGACAAGATTATTTTCCGGCTGCATATTCGGCTGTTTTAAATCAAGCATGATTAAATCTGCTTTCTTTCCCTCTGCCAGACTATCGCATTCATTTAATCCCATGGCAGCAGCTCCTCCTGTCGTTGCCATATAAAGTACTTCTTCCGCACCAACACAGGCTGCATCCTTTTCTCTGACCTTTGCCAGACCGGTAGTTAAAAACATTTCCCGGAACATATCAAGGCAGTTGTTACTTGCCGGGCCATCTGTTCCGATAGCAAGATTAATTCCCTCTTTTATAAAGCGGTCAATCGGTGCGATTCCGCTTGCCAGCTTCAGATTCGATGCAGGATTCGTTACTGCCGTAAGATTTCTCTTTCGAAAAATTTCAAAATCCTCATCTTCAAAATATACACAGTGATAACCACCGCCGCCATATTGAAACATTCCAAGCTCTTCCATCAGTCGGGTCGGTGTCATTCCATAACGCTCCTTACACTGTTCTACTTCAAGTGCAGTCTCGGAATTATGGAAATATACCGGTGCATGCAGCTTTTCGGATAATGCTGCCACCTGTTTTAAGTGCTCTTTTGAGGTGGTATATTCCGCATGAAATCCCGGCACATAACCGGTTAAGTCACTCATTTCATTGACTTTATGATAAATTTCTTCCATCTCTTCAATGGAGCTTGTAAAATCATTGAAGCTGCTGACCTGCATGGTCCGGAATCCACAGTCTATGGAAGCCTTTGCAATCGTCTCCGGAAAGAAATACATATCAAAATTTGAAGTGATGCCACTGGTCAGATATTCCATGATGCCTAGTATGCTGAGCCAGTATATATCATCTGCCGTAAGCAGTGCCTCTTTCGGAAATACCTGCTTTGTCAGCCAGTCCTGTAATGGCAGGTCATCCGCATAGGAACGTAAAAATGTCATAGCCGTATGGGTATGGGCATTTTTAAATCCCGGCAGCAGCAGGTTTTTCTCTGCGTCAATTTCCCTGTCCCAAAGAATCATTCCTGCCGGCTCTTTTTCAAAAACACGTTCCGTATCAAGACCATCCCCGATATAGATAATCTCATTCTTCTTTACCCACAATTCCCCGGTTATCACCTGAAAAGAATGTCCCTCTGACGGCGCTAAGATTCTGGCATTGTAAAAACGTATATTCATACGCAATCCCCTCCTTATCTTCTACCTTCTCCTGATAGATATCTGCCTCTTATATTTAATTTCTATAGCTGCCTCCCGCTATACCATTTTCTTACAGAAATGTTTTCATACCGGTAATAGAATCGGTCACCAGCTTTTTAAACAATGGTGCAACACGATCTGCTGTCTCCTGAACTTCACGGTGTGTCAGTGAAAATGGTGAAATTCCTGCCGCGAGATTTGAAATACAGGAAATACCGCAGATTTTCATCCCCATATGATTTGCTGCAATGGCTTCACAGGCTGTACTCATGCCTACCGCATCTGCCCCCAGTACACGGCACATGGAAATCTCCTGTGGTGTTTCAAAATTCGGTCCTGATAACTGCAGGTAAGTGCCTTCCCGAAGCGGAATATCTGCTTCAATGGCAGCTTTTCGGATTATTTTCTGTAAATCCTCATCATAGATATGGCTCATATCCGGGAATCTTTCCCCCAGTTCATCGATATTTGCTCCGATTAAAGGAGATGGTACAAAGCAGCCAATCTGCCCGGTAATCATCATCAGATCTCCGGCTTTCATTCCCTGCTGTATTCCCCCTGCAGCATTGGTAAGAAAGAGTACCTTTGCTCCCATCATTTTCATTAATCTTGTTGGCAGCACAACATCCTGCATAGAATAACCTTCGTAATAATGCACACGTCCCTGCATACATACTACCGGCACATCCCCTACATAACCGAATACGAAGCGCCCCTTATGCCCCGGTACCGTTGATACCGGAAACCCTTCGATATCGTGATAATCAAGCACTGCTTCCACCTTCATATTCGTGTCAGCATAATCTCCTAATCCGGAGCCTAAAATCAATGCTGCCTGTGGTTTAAAATCAATCTTATCTTCAAAACATGCATAACATTTTAAAAGCTTTTCATATACTTCGTTCATGCTCCTCACTCCTTTTAACAATTATACCTTCCTATGTATTAAAAATCAAATAAAGAAAGCTGGTTCGATTCCGGCAGGTCCCCGAATAATCCAAGGTCTCCCATCAGATCAATTACGGTCTTACTAACTTTGGTCCGTTGCCTGAAATCATCCTTGGATAGAAATGGACCATCCTTGGCAGCCTCCACCACTGCCTCTGCCGCCTTCTCGCCAAGACCATCTATCGTACTTAAGGCAGGCATCAGTTTGCCATCAATAATCTGGAAACGGGATGCCTGGGCTTTATATAAATCAATGGTCCAGAACTCATAGCCTCTTGCATACATTTCCTGCACAATACGCATATCCTTATAGGTATCCTGCTCCTTCTTCGATAGCGAATCCTTTCGTTTCTCATAATCACGCATGAAGTAATTCAGCTTATCCTTTCCCTGACACATAAGCTCATAACTGAATCCGGTTGCACGGATGGAAAAGTATGCTGCATAATATGCCAGCGGATAAAATACCTTACAGTAAGCAATACGCCACGCCATCATAACGTATGCCGCCGCATGGGCCTTCGGGAACATATACTTAATCTTCTTACAGGACCAGATATACCAGTCCGGTACGCCGTGGGCAGTCATTTCTTCCTCCCACTCCGGTTTTAAGCCCTTTCCCTTACGGACAGACTCCATAATGGTAAAGGATTCCTCACTGTCAAGTCCCATACTGATAAGATAAATCATGATATCATCACGGGTACAGATTGCCGTAGAAATGGTTGCTTTTCCCTCTTCAATCAATGTCTGGGCATTTCCTAACCATACATCCGTACCGTGTGACAGACCTGCAATTCGAATCAGATGGGAAAAGGACTGCGGGTCTGCGTCAATTAACATCTGCATTGCAAAGTCTGTTCCAAACTCTGGAATTCCAAGTGCTCCAAGTGTACAGTTTGTCAACATATCCGGTGTAATACTCAGTGCACTGGTATTCTTAAATAAGGACATGACGGACTTATCATCCAGCGGAATCTTCTGTGCATCAATTCCGGTTAAGTCCTCAAGCATACGGATCATGGTCGGATCGTCGTGTCCGAGAATATCAAGCTTTAATAAGTTGTGATCAATGGAATGGTACTCAAAATGAGTCGTAATAATATCGGTTGTCATATCGTTGGCAGGATGCTGAATCGGTGTAAAGGAATAAATCTCTTCCCCCACCGGCAATACTACGATACCTCCCGGATGCTGTCCGGTAGTCCGGTGGATTCCCACGCAGCCCTGCACAATCCGGTCTATCTCACAATTTCTCTTATGCACACCATGCTCTTCATAATAATTCTTTACATAACCGAATGCGGTTTTATCTGCCAGCGTACCAATGGTTCCGGCACGGAAGGTCTGTCCCGCACCGAAAATTACTTCTGTATATTTATGGGATTTACTCTGGTAATCACCGGAGAAGTTAAGATCAATATCCGGCTCTTTATTCCCCCTAAATCCAAGGAATGTTTCAAATGGAATATCAAAACCGGCTTTCACTAACGGCTTGCCACAGTTCGGACACCGCTTATCCGGCATGTCACAACCGGACTGTCCGCCATATTTCTTTACTTCCGGCGAATCAAAATCACTGTAATGACAGTGGGCACAGTAATAATGCGGTGCCAGCGGATTTACCTCCGTGATTCCGGACATGGTTGCCGCAAAAGAAGAACCTACGGATCCACGGGAACCTACCAGATAACCATCCTCATTTGATTTCCAAACCAGCTTCTGGGCAATGATATACATTACCGCATAACCGTTTCCGATGATGGATTTTAACTCCCGCTCCAATCGCTCCGATACGATTTCCGGCAAATCCTCCCCATACATCTCATGTGCCTTGGTATAGCAGATATCACGCAGCATCTGGTCGGAATTTTCAATCACCGGCGGACATTTATCCGGACGAACCGGAGAAATGCGCTCGCACATATCTGCAATCATATTGGTATTATCGATAACGACTTCTTTCGCTTTCTCACTGCCTAAATAGCTGAATTCCTCCAACATTTCTTCTGTGGTACGAAGATATAGCGGAGCCTGCTCATCGGCATCCTTAAAGCCTTTACCAGCCAGAATAATCCGGCGGTATACCTCATCCTCCGGGTCCATAAAATGCACATCACAGGTTGCCACAACCGGCTTATGGAATTCTTCTCCTAATTTTACAATCCGGCGGTTAATGTCCTTTAATTCATCCATGGTGGAAATCGGTGCTTTTTCATCTTTTATCATAAATGCATTATTTCCAAGAGGCTGGATTTCAAGGTAATCATAAAACTTCACCAGACGAATAATCTCTTCCTGCGGCCGTCCTTGTAAAATTGCCTGATAAAGTTCTCCCGCCTCACAGGCAGAACCAATCAGTAAGCCTTCCTTGTGTTTTAAGTATTCGCTCTTTGGAATTCTCGCCCTCTGATGGAAATAATCAAGGTGGGATAAGGATATCAGCTTATAGAGATTCACACGACCCAGATCATTCGTTGCAAGAATAATAGCATGATGGGTCGGCATCTTCATAACGGTCTCTTTGCTGACATGGCCCTCGGCATTTAATTCATCCAGTGTATTGATACCACGGTCAGCAAGCATTTTTACAAACTTTTCGAATATTTCAGCGGTACATGCTGCATCGTCTACCGCACGGTGATGATTCTCCAGCGAAATATTTAATGCCCTTGCTACGGTATCCAGCTTAAAACGGTTCAGATTCGGCAGCAGCATTCGTGCCATGGCAACGGTATCTGCAATGGTAAAATCATAAGGAATGCTTAAACGGTCACAGTTATATTTGATAAAACTCATATCAAAATCAGCATTGTGTGCTACCATAACAGCACCATCACAGAAGGCTAAGAACTCCGGCATAACTTCTGCAATCACCGGTGCCGTAATTACCATATCATCTTTGATTCCGGTCAGATTTTCAATGTGGAACGGAATCGGCACTTCCGGATTAACAAAAGTGGAAAAACGCTCGGTTATATTCCCCTTTTCTACTTTTACCGCACCAATTTCAATAATTTTATTTACCAGCGGTGAAAATCCGGTGGTCTCTATATCGAATACCACATAGGTATCCTGCAGGGACTGATTCTTTGAATTTTCTACAATGTCCTTTAAGTCATCCACAAGATAAGCTTCCACACCATAGATAATCTTAAAGTCCGGGTCATCCGGCAGTGCATGGTTTGCAATCGGGAATGCCTGGACATTTCCATGATCGGTAATCGCCAGTGCCTTATGTCCCCACTTATATGCCCTTTTTACCAGATCTCCTACATCAGTAACACCATCCATGTCACTCATCTTGGTATGGCAATGAAGCTCTACTCTCTTTAACGGGCTGTTGTCCATTCTTATTGTAGTAAAATCAGGGATTTTCTTAATTCCGACAATGGAGCCGATGGTCAGCTCACTGTCAAATTTATCAATGGTCGTTACACCCTTAATTTTAAGAAATGCTCCCTTTTTCAAATCTCCCATCAGTTCCGGTAGATTCTCATTTTTTGTAAAGATTTTAAGCACAATGGAATCCGTAAAATCCGTTACTGACATAATGATAATTGTCTTTTCACCACGGATTTCTCTTGTATCTAATGTCATTATCTGTCCACGGATGACAACTTCTCCCATTTCACCTACGATGGTCTCAATCGGAATTGCATCCTCTTCAAAATCACGGCCATAAATAACATCCGGATTGTCTGATTTTTTAACAAAATCTCTTCTCTGGAAGGAAGATTTTCCCTTGAAATCCTTTCCGCCGGAAAAGTTATTCTTTCCAGCAGCAGGCACTGCTCCTGTGCCTTCTGCACCGGTGGTCTGATTTTTTCCCGGGACAGCAGGAACTTTTTCTGTCTTCGCTGCTTCTGCATTCCGCTGTGCTTCTGCCTCTTTTATTGCAGGCTGTTCCATGCCATCCGTATTCTGCGTTCTTGCTGCTGCAGTACGTGCCACGATATGGGCAACCTCTGTTTCAATCTGGCTGTCTGCGCTCTTTAAATAATTATTTTCTGCCGGTTTCTCATACTGTGGCTCAATCATTAATTTTAATCCACAACGTTCGCAGATGATTTTTTCTAAGATATCAATCAGTTCATTGCTCCGCTCTGTGGCAACAATGGTATCCTCTAAAGTAAGAATCATATGGTCTTCCCGGTCAAATTCCATTTTGCTGCAGCGCATCAGATTATAGAGCAATACGCTGTAATTACGAATCTCTTCTAAAATACTCTCCCGGTATACCGCCATCAGTTTTTCCGGTGTATACTGGCTGGATAAATTAAATTTTTCTATGATTTTAACAGCTACCTCCTTGTGCGGAAATAGCTGTTGTCTGATTTCTTGTTCAATATGATAGATTTCCGGTTTTGGAATTAGCCTTGTACTCTCTAAATAAATCCGCAGTGCATTCTGTGCGGAATTCGATGCCACTTTTGTAATCTCTGTTTCTTTCAAAAGTGCACTCATCTCTCCGGTAATCTTTAATGTTGGAAAAACTTCAAAAAACAGTTTTGCCATAATTTTTCCTACTCCTTATTCCAGTTCAAAAGTTCCTTTCTCAATTCACTTAAGAGCTGATTCTCCGGTACTTTACGGTCTATCTGACCATGCTTTATAATTAGTCCTTCTCCCACACCGCCGGCAATTCCGATATCGGCTTCCTTTGCTTCTCCCGGTCCGTTGACTACACAGCCCATAACAGCAACCTTGATGTCTAAAGGAATGTCCGCTACCATATTCTCTACCTGATTTGCCAGTTCGATTAAGTTGATTCTTGTTCTTCCACAGGTCGGACAGGATACTACCTCAATGCCACCCTTGCGGAGTCCCAAGGTTCTTAAAATCAGTTTTGCTGATTTAATTTCTTCTAACGGATCTCCGGTTAATGAAACACGAATGGTATCTCCAATCCCCTGATTTAAAATCAGTCCCAGTCCAATGGAGGATTTAATATTTCCGCTGATAATCGTTCCTGCCTCTGTAATTCCCACATGCAGTGGATGATTGGTTTGCTCAGCAATCAGTTCATGGGCTTTTACACACATCATAACATCTGAAGATTTGATACTGATAACGAGATTGTCATATCCCATATCTTCAATAAGATGCACTTTATCCAAAGCACTTTCTACAATGCCTTCTGCGGTAACACCATGATATTTTTCTACTAAATCCTTTTCCAGTGAACCGCTGTTGACTCCCACACGGATTGGAATATTTCTTTCCTTTGCTACGTCTACCACAGCCTGCACACGCTCTTTGCTTCCGATGTTGCCCGGATTGATTCTGATTTTATCTGCTCCATGCTCCATGGCAGCAATAGCCAGCCGGTAATCAAAATGAATATCTGCAACCAGTGGTATTGCTATCTGCTTCTTAATCTCAGTCAATGCTTCTGCGGCTTCCATTGTCGGCACCGCACAGCGGATGATATCACAGCCTGCCGCTGCCAGACGGTTAATCTGCTCTACGGTTGCTTTTACATCCTCTGTCTTTGTATTGGTCATTGACTGTATCAGGATTGGATTTTTTCCACCGATGATACGGTCTCCTATTTTTACCACTTTCGTATCTTTTCGTTCCATGATTGCTTTTCCTCCTGTGCAGGATTATTTAAAATAATTTTCGAATATCATTAAACATAACAAGCACCATCAATGCCAGAAGCAGCATCAGTCCGACAAAATGAACCATGCCCTCTTTGTCCGGATCCACCCGTTTCTTTCTGACGGCTTCTATAATCAGAAATACCAGTCTTCCTCCGTCTAATGCCGGTAATGGAAGCAGGTTCATAATTCCAAGATTGGCAGTCAGCATTATGGAATAATTAATTAATGTCAATACCACCGATAACGTTCCCGCTGACTTGCTCTCGTCATAAGTATCACCAATATTCTTTACAATACCTACCGGTCCCGAAAGTTCATTGACACTGACTCTTCCGGTCACTAACATCTTCAAGCTGTCCATGGTAACTTCTATCCAGTATTTCACTTCATATATGCTATATTTTATAGTCTCAAAAATATTACCCCGCTCACGCATGGTATTTCCATAGATTCCAAAGAGATTTCTTCCTGCTTCTTCATTATATTTCGGGCTGATGGTACAGGTATATTCCTCTCCATCTCTTTCATAGGTCACTTCCAGATTCTCATTGGAATGAAACAGCGTGTAAACACTTACTTCACGATAAATATGAATGTTCTTTCCATTGATTTCTTTAATGATATCTCCAGCCTGAAGTCCTGCTTCCTCTGCCGGATATCCTTCCATAACACCTTTTACCTCCGGCCGGTCAAATCCGGCTGTCCCGATAACAATCAGTGCCAGAAGGAATGCCAGAATAAAGTTAAAAACCGGTCCTGCCGCTACAACTGCTATTCTCGCCCATACGGACTTGCTGTTAAAGGAGCCTTCACTTTCCGACTCTCCGTCTTCACCTTCCATCATACATGCTCCACCAAAAGGCAGCAGTTTTATGGAATATTTTGTCTCTCCCTTTGTAATTCCAAATAGCGTTGGTCCAAGTCCCAGACAAAATTCATTTACTTTGATTTTATTTTTCTTTGCCAGCAAAAAATGTCCCAGTTCATGAAAAATAATAATAAAACTGAACATTAAGATTGCAATGATTATTTTCAATCTACCACCTGCTCTCTATATACTCATACGCAGCCTGCTCTGTTGCAAGGATTTCTTCTACGGACGGACTTGCAATATAGGTACACTGCTCCATACACGCCTGCGCGATTTCCGGAATCTCTAAGAAACGAATCTTTCCGTCTAAGAACATTGCTACCGCTCTCTCATTTGCTGCATTAAAAGCAGTCGTAATGTTACCGCCCTTTCTGCAGGCTTCATAAGCTAGCTTCAATCCATAAAAAGTCTCCATATCCGGCTCTTCCAATGTAATTGCCTTCATTTTCCAGAAATCAAGCCGGTCTCCACTTAAGTGTAACCGGTTCGGATAATACAGGGCATACTGGATTGGAAGCCGCATATCTGCTGTTCCAAGCTGTGCAATGACTGCACCGTCTTCATACTCTACCATAGAATGTATGATACTCTGTGGTTGTACTACAACCTGAATCTGGTCTGCATTTACATCAAACAGCCATTTTGCTTCAATGACTTCAAGTCCCTTATTTATCATGGTTGCGGAATCAATAGTGATTTTACGTCCCATGCTCCAGTTCGGATGCTTCAATGCATCTTCCACTTTTACCTGTTCTAATTCCGCCCGCTTCTTTCCACGGAATGGTCCGCCGGAAGCTGTCAAAAGTATTTTTGCAATTTTATTGTCTCCGGCTCCCTGCAGAGACTGAAAGATTGCACTGTGTTCACTGTCCACTGGAAGGATTTTCACATTACATTCCTTTGCCAGCGGCATAATAATGTGTCCTGCGGTAACTAAAGTCTCCTTATTAGCTAGTGCAATGTCCTTTCCTGCTTTCATAGCGGCTATGGTCGGACGGATACCAAGCATACCCACAATGGCAGTTACAAGAATCTCTGCTTTCTCTTCCGTTGCTACTTCTAAAAGTCCTTCCATCCCGGAAGCCACCTTTACCTTCAAATCTGCAACCCTTGTCCGAAGCTCAATCGCGTCCTCTTCTGCCCATACAGCAACCAAAGCCGGATGAAACTCCCGGATCTGTTCTTCTAATTTTGCAATATTATGTCCTGCCGCAAGTGCAGTTACTTCAATATCTCCATGTTCTCTTACAACAGAAAGTGTCTGGGTTCCAATGGAACCAGTGGAACCTAAAATTGCAATCTTCTTCATGCTTCCTCCTACTTGCCAATCAGATATAATGCAAGATAATAAATAATTGGCGCTGTAAATATTACACTGTCAAAACGATCTAAGATTCCACCATGGCCAGGAATCAGTCTGCCATAATCTTTAATGTCATAATTACGTTTGATTGCAGATGCAGTCAGGTCTCCAATCATAGATATGATTGCCCCAATCGCACAAATCATGCAAAGCATAATGATATCACGGTTGGTGCTTCCCATAGAGCCCTGGAAAACAAAGCAATAAATCAGGGTTAATAATGCTGCTCCCACTACTCCGCCAACAGCTCCTTCCCAGGATTTCTTCGGAGAAAGCACCGGTGCCATCTTGTGTTTTCCAATCAGCACACCCACGCAATATGCACAGGTATCGCAGCCCCAGGAGCATAAGAAAATTAACCATACAATATAAGCTCCACCCGGTAGCATTCTGGTCTGATATACATAAGAAAGCATCACCGATACATAAAATACACCAAAAAATGCTGCTAACATCTGCTCGGTATGATATTTCGGATAAGAAAATACATATACAAACATCAGCACTACCAAAAGTGCGATGACAAATAACATCATATCCGGAATAAACTGAAATTTCAGATTGCAATAATATACAATCGTTGCCAGTCCACCGACGACACCGGCACAGCTTTTTTCAATTTTAAACACACGATACAGTTCATACAATCCAATCAAAGAAATAATTCCAGTTACTGCCAGCAGCAAATCATTTCCGGTAATAATGAATACAAGTGCCAGAATTACCAGAACGATTCCACTTAATAATCTTGTCTTAAACATATTACTCCTCCTCTATCTTTCCATATCTCCGGTCTCTTCCACTGTAATCCTCTACTGCTTTACGCAGTTCTTCCGGTGTAAAGTCCGGCCATGGAACCTCTGTAAAATATAACTCACTATAAGCAAACTGCCACAGCAAGAAGTTGGAAAGCCTCTGTTCTCCACTGGTGCGGATCATAAGATCAGGATCCGGGATATCTTTCGTATCAAGATAGGATGCATATTTCTCTTCGGTAATCTCCTCCGTCGAAATACCATCCTGCCACATTTTCTTCATTCCACGGATCATTTCATCTCTTGCTCCATAATTAATGGCAATCTGTAAATTCAGTCCCGTATTATGGGCAGATTCTCTTTCCAATACAGCAATCTGCTGCTGGAATTTATCATCCAGCCGGCTGGTATCTCCGATTACACGGACCCTCATATTATTCTTGTCCGCTGTCTTTATACAGTTCTTAAGATAACTGCTCAAAAGCTTCATCAAAGCATCTACTTCATTCTGTGGACGGTTCCAGTTCTCTGTGGAAAATGCATACATGGTTACATATTCTATGCCCAGATCATGCGCTGCTTTACAGATAACTTCAACATTCTTTGCCCCCATGGTATGTCCATAGTTTCTTGGCATTCCTCTTTTCTTTGCCCAGCGTCCGTTTCCATCCAGAATAATTGCAACATGTTTTGGAATCTTCATCTTTGTTCTCCTTTTTACAGATGTTTACAACATAAAAGGGGACACGGCAATCACGCTATGTCCCCATATGTGTCGTACATGGATAAGATTATACCGTAAGGATTTCCTTTGTCTTTTCCTCTACTGCACCATCAATTTTTGCAATATATTTATCCGTAATTTTCTGAGTATCGTTTTCTAATTCTTTTAATTCATCCTCAGATACTTCATTTGCTTTGTTCTGTTTCTTGAATGCATCATTGGCATCCCTTCTGATATTACGGATTGCCACCTTGGCATTCTCACCTTTTTTCTTAATATCCTTTGCCAGTTCTTTACGTCTTTCCTCGGTAAGCTCCGGGAATACAAGACGGATTACTTTACCATCGTTGGTTGGATTTAAGCCTAAATCAGATGTTAAAATTGCTTTTTCAATCTCTTTTACAAGGGATGCTTCCCAAGGCTGGATCTGAATCATTCTTGGCTCCGGAACATTGATATTTGCCACCTGCTGTAACGGGGTCGGTGTTCCATAATAATCTACAGTAATTCTGTCTAAGATATGCGGATTCGCTCTTCCTGCCCGGATAGTTGCATATTCTTCCACAAGATTCTCGTATGATTTCTGCATTTTCTCTTCATATGGGGTTAATCTGCTATCCATAAATAATCTCCTTTATTATACAGTCACTTTCGTGCCGTTAAATTTTCCGCTCATTGCATTTACAATGCTGTCCGGCTCATTTAATCCGAATACATACATTGGCATTTTATTTTCCATACACATAATAGATGCGGTTAAATCTACTACTGCAAGCTTCTTATCAATCACTTCCTGAATGGATACCTCATCATATTTCTTTGCTGCCGGATTTACCTTCGGGTCACTGTCATAGACACCGTCAATGGCTTTTGCCAGGAAAATGCCCTCTGCATCCATTTCAATGGCACGGAGTACAATTCCGGTATCTGTTGAAAAATAAGGATGTCCTGTTCCACCTGCAAAAAATACTACCATTCCTTTTTCAAAATATTTATTGGCACGGTCTTTTGAGAAAAGTTTGGTCATGCTTCCACACTCAAACGGAGTCAGAATCTGTGTCATCATTCCAACAGAACGGAAGATTTCAGATACATAGATACAGTTCATAATCGTTGCAAGCATACCAATCTGGTCTGCTTTGGTACGGTCGATAGTCTCGCTGGAACGTCCTCTCCAGAAATTACCGCCACCAATTACAATTCCAACCTGGCATCCGCCATCTACAATCTGTTTTACCTGACGGGCAACTTCTGTTACGGTCGGCTCATCAAAACCTGTTTTCTTTTCTCCTGCAAGTGCTTCTCCACTTAATTTTAAAAATACTCTCTTCATTATTTATTCTCTCCAAAAAGACTTTCCACATCAATATCAGCATAGCACTGGGAACAGAAACCTTCGATAACTGCACCATTGTTAATCTGAACAGAACGGGATTTGATGTTACCCATAACAACTGCAGAAGTATCTACAACTACAGGTCCCTGAACATCGATATCGCCCTTGATTGCTCCTGCGATAACTGCAGAGCTTGCGGTAATATTTCCAATAATGACAGAACCAAGTCCGATTTTAACAGTTCCGGTGCTTACTACTTCACCTTCTACTTTTGCAGCATCAGCGAAGAATTCAGCAGAATTGCTGTTTCCATTGATAGTTCCGGTAACAACCAGCTTGCCATTACACTGAACATCACCATTAATATTTCCACGGATATCTAAAGAACCAGTAGATGCCATATTACCTGTAATGGATGTTCCTTCTGTGATTACAGATACTTCATCTGAAACTTCATCTGATGTCTGAACCGGAGCAAAATGTGCCGGAGTTACCGGCTGTACCGGTGTTACTGTCTCTTCTGGCATTGTCATGGTTTCATTTGCTGTTGTCTCACTCATTTTACTTTCCTCCTGAATATGTAAATCTTCTTTTTCTTCTACAGCTGGTGTCTCTACTTTTGTTTCTGTTTCCTGTGCCGGTGCTTCCTTCTCTACCGGAGCATTGGCATCCTTGGTAACCTTTTCTAAAAGTCCGTCCAATTTGGATAATTCAGACTCCACATCCAGTTCATCTTCCAATGTATTGACTACTACATCGTTATCCTGCTCTGCTGCCTCTGTTGTGTCTTCACCCGGTACCAGTTCGTTTACTGCCTGCGATAAATCCTCTTTAAAATCTTTAAAAAAGCTCATTCTTAAAAACCTCCATTTTTTCTATTGAACACTGTCTGCACTAATATGCTGTATTACAGTTGTATCCTCAGTAATCGGAAGTAACTCTACTCCCTGTGCCTGTAGTTCCTCAATCATCGGACCTAAGGCTTCCACCGTTGTCTCCTTCGTATTTGCATCATGAAGTAACACAACCGATGTTTTATATTTTACCACATCTTCTAACACATTATCTACCAGCTCGTCCGCTGTATATGCCTGTGATGTAGCATCACCACTGGTTACATTCCAGTCAAAATAAGTAACATCCTGATCATTCAGATATTTTATAAACTCTTTCATATCTGTATTACTGACCTGATTGCTGCTTCCACCCGGGAAACGATAATAATGGCAATCCTCTCCCGTTATATCATAAAGATAATTTTGTATTTTGGTAAAATCATCCTCAAAATTTTCAAGCGAATCGTAAATCACACTGTATTTATGGGAATAAGAATGCATTCCCAGTGTGTGCCCCTCATTTACAATTCTTTTATACATCTCCTGGGACTCTTCATCTTCTTTTCCTACAACAAAAATGTTGCTTTCACATTATACTGCGCCAATGTATCAAGAATAGCTGCCGTATTGGAACTTGGTCCATCATCAAAGGTAAGATATACTTTAAGCTGATCTCCCGGCTGTGCCTTGTTGCTTTCATCCTCTGCCACCAATGGCTGAACAATCGAACTGTCTGCATTCTGATTCTGATATTCTGTGTCTGTCTGTAATTCCGTTCCAGTAGACATTTCTCCTTTCGACTGGTTCTCGTCCTGCTGTACCTGTCCGGAAACAATACCGCTTGATACCAGCCTGTCTATCTGGTTCTGTAAAGAAATTACCCGGCACAACAATACCACGCACAAAATAATCGATATCAGCATCCAAGCGAAGATAGATGTTATAATCCCCGTCTTCATGCGATTAATGCGTTTTCGCCTTTCCCGCTGTTCCTTTAACCCCTTCGTGGTCTTCTCTTCCATGTAGTGACCTCCCGGTCATAAAATCTCTTTTCTATTGTAACACACTTTAACAAAATATCACTATAAAAAATAATTTTAATTGAATTACTTCTTGAGATTTTTCTTTCTTTTGTCAGAAAATTCCCCTGCAGAAATCACTCTACAGGGGAATTTTATATACTTTTACAATTTGTGCTAAGCTTTTACTTAGTTTCCTGCTATCTGAGCAGCAACTTCTGCAGCAAAGTCTTCATTTTTCTTCTCCAAACCTTCACCTGTTTCGAAACGTACAAACTTCTTAACAGATACAGGAGCACCAACTTCTTTGGAAACCTGCTCTAAGTATTTTCCAACTGTCTGTTTTCCATCTTCTGCTTTTACATATACCTGATCTACTAAGCAGATTTCTTTTAACTCTTTGCTGATACGTCCTTCGATCATTCCATGGATAACCTTTTCCGGTTTCTGGGACTCTTTCGGATCATTCATAATCTGAGCTAAGAGAATTTCTTTCTCATGTGCGATGTAATCTGCACTTACTTCATCTCTGGAAACATATTTTGGATTTAAAGCTGCTATCTGCATTGCAATGTTGGTTAATGCTTCTTTTACTGCATCATTTACAACAGTTGTGTCAGCATCAACGATAACACCGATTCTTCCGCCGCCATGTACATAAGATACGACACAGCCATGCTCAGCTACAACCTTTTCAAATCTACGGATCTTTAAGTTCTCTCCGATAACTGCAACTTTCTCTACTAATGCATCTTTTACTGTCTTGCTTTCATCTGCATTCCATTTTTCTTCCATGAATGCATCCATGTCTTCTGCATCAGAGTTTACTGCCTGTGTTGCAACAGCCTCTACAAACTCACGGAATGTATCATTCTTAGCAACGAAGTCTGTCTCAGAGTTAACCTCAACAACTGCTGCTGTCGTATCATCTTTTACAACAACGGTGCAAAGACCTTCTGCTGCGATTCTGCTTGCTTTCTTCTCAGCTTTTGCCTGTCCGTTTTTTCTTAAATATTCAACAGCCTCATCCATGTTGCCGTCTGTTTCACCTAATGCTTTTTTACAATCCATCATTCCTGCGCCGGTTAATTCACGCAGTTCTTTTACCATTGCTGCTGTAATAGCCATCTTCATTTTCCTCCATTTATTTTTTCTAAAGGTAAGGACAGGCAATTACTGTCTGTCCTGTTTTATACACACGTTGTGTGTTTCTTATCGTTTAAAATACTGTTCTTATGCCTCTACAGCTTCCTCTGCATCCTCTGCAGCTTCAGTGTCAACATCAACAGTTCCCTGATTTGCTTCGATAACAGCATCTGCCATTTTAGAAACGATTAATTTAACGGCTCTGATTGCATCATCGTTACCAGGATTACATAATCTAACTCTTCCGGGTCACAGTTTGTATCTGCGATACCAATAAGTGGAATTCCTAAGGAATGAGCTTCCTGAACGCAGATTCTTTCTTTCTTAGGATCTACGATAAAGATAGCATCTGGAATCTTCTTCATTTCTTTGATTCCGCCTAAGTTCTTCTGTAATTTATCTAATTCTTTCTTTAATTTGATAACTTCTTTCTTAGGAAGAACATCAAATGTTCCATCCTCTTCCATAGTTTCGATTGCTTTCAATCTTGCAATACGGCTCTGGATAGTCTTGAAGTTTGTAAGCATACCACCTAACCATCTCTCGTTTACATAGAACATGTTACAACGCTCTGCTTCTGTTTTGATAGCATCCTGAGCCTGTTTCTTTGTTCCTACGAAAAGGATTGTACCACCTTCAGCAGCGATATCAGACATAGCTTTGTAAGCTTCATCTACTTTACCTACAGATTTCTGCAGGTCGATGATATAGATACCATTTCTCTCTGTGTAGATGTATGGAGCCATTTTAGGATTCCATCTTCTGGTCTGATGTCCAAAATGAACACCTGCTTCTAATAACTGTTTCATTGAAATAACGCTCATTGTTTTTCCTCCATTTGGTTATTCTTCCATATACTTCTTATTATCAGACAACCTTGCGGCACCAATCTGACAATCGGTATATGTGTAAATTTATCGCAACGCATGGATTATATCATACTCAGCCATGCTATGCAACCTTTTTTTAATGATGAATCGTTTTATCCGTAAGTATTCCGGCAATTTCTTCATAGCCAGCCCCTTCCGGAATCGTTACGGTTCCGGGCAGGACAAAATTGGCATAATTATTATCTACCATATATTTATTAAATGCTTCTGCATTGTCCACAAGACCTTCTTCCTGCAGACGCTGCGAAACCGCATTAGAAGAATCTCCTACTTCTACGGTAAATTCCTTCTGTACCATATTGGTTCCATCCTGTGACGGTGGTACGGCATCCGCTCCATCTGTTCCCACATCCTGCGATATCTCCCCTGAATCAGTTGTTCCCGGCTGCATATCTGTCTGTTCTGTATTAAAACCGTCTTCCGTACTCTTTGGAATCTCATCTTCTGTTTCTGTAGCTTTTGGTATGGTGTCCTTCCCGGTATCTTCCATTACCATTCCAAGTTCTTTTGCCCTTGCAATGATTTCATCATCTGAAAGGTCATTTTTCTTCATTGCAAATGATATGGACAAGATAATCGTGCTTATCAGAATACCAATTCCCAAGCCTCTCAGATAATACTTAAACTTCACTTGTATCTACTCCTTTATACAATCCTACAACCAATCTCACTTCACCCTGTCCAAGACCCAGTTCCTTTGCTATCTCTACATACGATTTTCCCTGACTGTATAAGGCAAGGATTTTTTCGTTATGATTAGTCTGCTCCGGCTGTTCTTCCATTTCTCCGGTTGCCGCTTCCGCTTCTGTCTCCACCGGTTCCTCTGTGGCTTTTACTTCTTCTGTTTCTTTAACTACAGACTCTTTCGCCTCTTCTAAGCTCTCACCGATTTCGGCAGACATCTCACCAATTTGTCCTGCAAGCTTTGTCAGTTCTGTGTGCTTGTCATTTAGCATGCTGTATAAAAACATAATCTCATTATGGGTCTGATTCATCTTCTCCATAACGGTATCCGAATATTCACCGATTGCCAGCATTTTTTCATTGGTCTCTTTATCCAATGCACGCTCCACCTTATCTGTGGAATCTTCAATTGCATGGTCAATCTGGTCTTCTATCGCAGTTTCTGCATCTTTCAACTTGTTTTCCAGTATTTTTTTTATCTCATTCTGACTCAGTTCCGCAATACGGTCTAATTCTGCACCGGATAGCTTTTCTGTTACCATAAAGCTTCCTATCATCATAACCAGACCAGCCAGAATCAGGATGATTTCCACGCCTGTCATCTGTCAGATACACTCCTTTTTATATTTTAACATCAAAGCCTCCAATTGCACCTTTGATAACCACACGGTCTTCTTTCTGTTTCTTTTTCCGTTGTTCCTGCCGCTGGTACTGACCCTTTCCCTCTTCCTTTGCATCAAAACGATGTTCTTCCATCTGGGAATCATCTTTCCTGGTCACCTGCTCTGATTGGCGGTATTCTTCTCTTTGCACCTCTATCTGGATGTTCTGCTGATCTACCATTGGTTTCATATCCTGATGTTGTTTCAGTGTTCCAACATCCTGTGTTCTCTGAATAACTCCATTCATATCTACCGGACGAATCGACATATCCATGCACCTCCAGCCTGTCTCAACCATACTTCATTACATGTTTGAGATTTTTACTTCACCCTCGTCCTTATAAAGCTGGCAGAAACTTCTGTCATCCTTTACAATAAGGCTTACATCGGTAATATTTACAATTACTCCCGCATACAGTGTCTTTGATACTTTCACCCTTGCATTGCTACTGCCATTTAATATACTCTGCAGCCTTTCGTATTCATGCTCTAATGGTGTACGCTGAGCTTCCTTCTCCTTAAAAGCACGCATAAGCTGTTCAATATACTGGATTTTTCCCTGATCCAGTTTTTCTTTATTCTTAAGCTTCTCTCCATAGGTAGTAAGAATCGTCCGAATCTGTTCAATGGTCTTATTCAGCTGAAGCAGTTCTTCCTGCACTTTCACATAACGTTCTTTCTTTTCCGGATCCACACCAACTTCAATACGTGTTCCTGCTCCAAGGCTGGAACCAATGGTCTGGGCTTCTACCAGACTGCCCGCCCGGATAACACCACCTGTTATGAATCCGTTCTTACCACTTACGCGAACCTCTGTTGCTGCTGATACCTTACTATGTAAAATAGAATCTGTTTCAACATAACCTCCGGAAATGATGGTTGCATTTTCAATAAACTTGCAGATAACATTTCCCTGTGCCCGAAGTATTCCTTTGGTCATTCCATGAATTCCACGTTTTACAATAATCTGACCACCCGCCTGTATCAGTGCATCTTCTACCACGCCTTCTACTACTATATCACCTTTTGCAATAATTGAAAAACCACCCTTTACATTACCTCTTACGGTAACGTTTCCCGGATAATCAATATTACCGGTGGAATTATCCACGTCTGCCGGGACTTCATAGACATCTGATACAAATACCTTACCATTTACCAGACTTGCATGTCCGGTTACTTCAGAGTACAGTTCTGTTTTGTCTTCCGATACCCGGATATTATTTCCATATTCTAACTGAAGGGAGCGTACTTGTTTTGGTTTAATTTCCCTTCCCTGTACATCATATCCTTTGATTCCACGATCTTCCGGAAATAATTTTGCCAGAAGGTCGCCTTCTTTGATATAGCTGATTACATTCAGTTCACGGTAATCTACCGAACCATCTTCATTCTTCTTCGGCTTTAAATCAACATCTGTATTAAAATAATATTCAATTCTGGCATCCTGACCATCTACCGGTTTTTTTCCTTTTGCCAGCACAAAATCGGTACAGTATGCCCTATCCTGGAAAAATTTCAAAATTTCATCCTGATCAACCCCTGCTTTGACACCTTTTGCAGTTAAATCCCTTAAGATTTCCTGCACATTCATATTCGTGCCGCCTGCAGCCGGATAAAATCTGCATACTGCCTCCATGGCATCTGCTGATACTGTTACGGACATCTCTTCATTTATCTGAATCGGATAAATATCTCCGACCATAATCTCTGTCATCTCATTGCTGTTAATTGCTGCAACCAGTTCCTTTAAATTATAATCCGGGCAGCCATGCCTTTCCAGATACTCTGTCAGTTCACCAATTTCAATAACATTTCCTTCCAGAGCTGCCGGGAAAAGCTTAATATAAGTCGCATGTTCCTTTATCACAAATTGAAAATAAGCATTTGCCTGTCCCATAGCTTCCCTCCTTTTAACTTTCTTCAACCAATATATCCATATAACTTCCCATTTTCTTTTTCATCTTTGCCAGAGCTCTGGTATGAAGCTGGGATATTCTTGATTCAGATACTTCAAGAATACTGCTGATTTCCTTCAAGGTAAGTTCTTCATAATAATAAAGTTCAATTACCCTGCGTTCCTTTTCCGTCAAGGTCTCAAGGCTTTGTGCCAAAACTTCTTTCAGTTCGCTTTCTGCCACCACATCTTCCGGTTGTGCAAAATGGGAATTTTTTGTCGCATCCATCGCAGGCTCTGTTCCCTGCTCCACAAACTCATTTAAAGAAACAACATTGGTAACTTTTAACTGGGACTGCCAGTTCAGGTATTCATCCTCTGATACCCCAAGTTCGCTTGCAATCTCTTCATCCAATGCCGTCTTTCCTGTCTTCATTTCTATATTTTTTATTGCTTCGTCAATCTTTTTCTGTTTTTGGCGAACAGCCCTCGGTATCCAGTCCATTTTACGAATCTGGTCTAATATTGCCCCACGGATTCGAAGGCTTGCATATGTCTCAAATTTAACATCCTTGCTTCGGTCAAATTTATCAATTGCATCAATCAGTCCAAAGATTCCATAGCTGACCAAATCTTCATATTCTACATTATATCCAAGATACATACTCAATCTGCCCGCTACTAATTTAACTAACGGAGCATATTCTATGATAATCTGTTCCCGTATTTCAGATACTGGATTTTTCTGATAGCTTTCCCACAGTTTTTCTCTGTCCACTGTTTTCATGCCATAGCCTCCGGTTTCTTATAATTACTCTTCTTTCGCTCTTTTCTCTTCCTCTTTTTCTGACTTTTCTGATGTATCTTCTTTTTTCTCATCAGCAGACTCTTCTGCATCACCATCTGCTTTTTCTTCTGTACTGCTTTCTTCATCCTTTGCAGCTTTAAAATTCTTTTCCAAGATATAAGCTGCAATGCCCCCAAGCAGATAGAATATAATCAGTACCAGCAATAATGTCTTTGTAAAGGCAAGCAATTCCATTTTCTGAAAAATTGCCACAATACAGGTAATAAATCCTGCGGTCAACATTACGATTGCAGGAATCGGTTTTGTCTTCATCTTTACATCCTCAATCTAAATAATTTTCAATTCTTTTCCAACAGACTTAATATAGAATTCTCCGGTATCGCAATGCAATTCTACGGTACGGCCATAATTCAGCCCGGTATCCTCTGCCAGAAGCGGAATACCAAGCTCCTTCAGTTTCTGTCTGGAAGCTTCTGCATTTCTTGCTCCAATATTTCCCACTTCAGAGTTACCACTTACCTCGAACATTCTGGCTCCACCTGCAATCTTTGCTACAAGCCTGCTCTTTGCCGCCCCTGCTTCTGTCATCCGGCGAACCAGCTCTACAATTCCTGTATCTGCGAATTTCGCTATATTCGAATTATTTTTCATTTTTGTACTGTCTGGCAGCATAATATGTGCAAGTCCGCCAATCTTTGTAACCGGGTCTAGCAATGCTATTCCTATACAGGAACCCAGTCCTAATGTGGTAATTGTATCCGGAGCCTTGCAAATATTTAAGTCTGCCATACCAACTTTTATTACTTCACCCATTGATACCCTTCTCCTTATAAGGTAATTCCCAGAGATTTCAGAATCTTCTCATAAGACTCAAGGTCAGGTAACAGAATAAAATATCCTTCTATCATCACTTCATCTCCGAATTCTGTCGTAATCATAAGTGCATTGTCTCCAATTTTACCAAACTGTATTGCCGGAACACTTAAAATAGCTCCCGCCATATCAATTGCAATATAAGGAACCGATGGTGCAATAGTAAGCTGTGTCATGGCAGAAAGCGCGTTCAGATAAGAACCGGCAATGATATTTCCTATTTCTTTTAATGCAGACATATCCATCTCATCAAAATCTTCCGCATAATCTGCCGGACGTCCCATTAGTTTATTTACCAGATAATGTGCAGAATCAAGTTTCATAAGAAACATCATGCTGCCGGTAATATCATCTGTTACTTCCAGATAGATTCCTACGATTGACTCATCTTCCGGGCAAATTGCAGAACCCAGTTCCTGAAAGGTCAGTAATTCAACTCTTGGTACATCCATATTAATCCGGATATTCAACATATTTGCCATTGCAGTTGTTGCATTTCCGGCACCAATATTTCCAATTTCTTTTAAGACATCCACATACATGTCATTTACCTGGTTCAAAGTATAATCCGCCAATTTTATCCTCCTGCTGTCATTTCAAGATATAGAATATAGTGAGGCATTTGCCTCACTATATCTATAACAATTACGCATTTTCTTTTTCTTCTATAATAGAATGAATATCCAGAAGGGAAATTAATTCATCTCCGTTTTTACCGATTCCATCGATAAAAGATACCTTGGCATTCTTCATATCGCCACTCACTTTATCAATTTCATTGGTTCCTAATGTAACAACTTCTTTTACTTCATCCACGATTATTCCCAGTGCACTCTGCTGTTCAATTTTTAAAATTATAATACGGCTGGCATTGGTAAATACATCTTCTTCCAGTTCCATACGGATTCTGAGACTCATAACCGGTACGATTTCTCCACGAAGATTGATAATTCCTTTAAAGAAATTCTGTACTCTAGGTACTCTTGTAATCTTCTGCATACGGACAATATTGTCTACATAACTGATATCGATTCCGTACTGCTCATTTCCGATTTTTACAACAATATACTGTTTTCTGATATTTTCTACTGTTTCAAGTTGCTCTGCCACTCTGCACACCCCCTGTTAAATCAATGTATTTGCATCTAGGATTAATGCGACTTCGCCATCACCCAGAATTGTTGCACCGCTGATTGTCTTATTATTATTAATATACTTACCAAGTGATTTAATTACGATTTCCTGCTGTCCAAGAAGATTGTCTACAACAAGTCCTGCATAACGTTCGCCTTTTCTTACGATAACAACAGTAAGGCTTTCTACTTCTTCATCCTTCGGTGGAATATCAAGTATCTGATCCAGCCGGATGATTGGAATAACAGAACCACGTAAATTAATTACTTCCTTGGATTCTACATATTTAATATCTTCAACCGGAATATCCTCGATAGTCTGAATTGCGCCTAACGCAATTGCATATTTTTCATCGCGGATTTCTACCATCAACGCCTGAATGATTGCCAGTGTAAGTGGCAGTCTTACTACGAATTTGGTTCCAACGCCAAGTTTGCTCTTTACCTCAACATCTCCGCCTAATGCTTCAATATTGGATTTAACAACGTCAAGACCTACACCACGTCCGGAAATATCGGTAATCTGTTTTGCCATAGAGAAACTCGGCATAAATAAGAAATCGATAATTTCTTTCTGGCTCAGCTTTTCTGCCTGTTCCGGTGTTACCAGACCACGCTCTACTGCTTTTGCTTTAACCTTCTCGGTATCAATTCCGTTACCATCATCACTTACTTCAATGATTACATTATTTCCTTCCTGGAATGCATTCAGATTAATGGTTCCTGTTTCTGGCTTACCGCGTTCCTTACGAACTTCTGCACTCTCAAGACCATGGTCAGCAGAGTTACGAAGCAGATGCTGCAACGGGTCGCCAATCTGGTCAACTACAGTACGATCAAGTTCTGTATCTTCACCGGTCATGCACAATTCCATCTTCTTATTCAATCTTCTGGAAAGGTCACGAATCATACGTGGGAATTTGTTTACAACGCTCTCAATTGGAACCATCCGCACTTTCATAACCGATTCATGAAGACTGGTTGTAATTCTTTCCAGATACTCAATCTGCTCATGGAATGACTGATTCTGGAAATTGCCTCCTTCCTGGGAGCCAATGGATACCAGACTGTTTTTTGCAATAATCAGCTCACTCACCTGGTTCATCAGTGCATCCAGTTTTTCTATATCCACACGCACGGTACGGTTTGTAACCGGTTTGCCTGCCGGTTTTGACTTAGTCTGTGCCGGTTTATTCTCTTTATGTACTGCCTGCTCTGCCGGCTTTGCTTCTGATGTATTTGCTGGAAGATTTTCCTGTACATTTTCCTCATGGAATAGGGTTGCCGTCTTCACTTCTTCACCAACGGCATCCGCAATTTCAGATACATTTTTAACTGCTTTTAAAATATCATCTAATGCAGCATTGGATGATAAGAACAAACTGAAGTCCAGTTCAAAACGTTCATCCTCAATATCCTGGGAACTTGGACTGTAAACAACAATCTGTCCAAACTCTTCTACTGCTTTAAATACAAGGAATGCTCTTGCCGCTTTCAAAAGGCAGTCTTTCTGTACTTCTACTGTAATTCCGTAAATTTTGTTTCCACTTTCTTCAGCTGCTTTTAACGCATCTTTATCTTTGGAAGAAAATTCTACGCTTAAGTATTTCTTTTTACCATCACCGTTTTCCGGTTCTTCTGCTTTCTTTTCTTCTTTTTTCTCTTCCTTTGCAGGTGCGGCTGCTCCGCCGTTCTCTGCATTCTCTAAGAATTTGTTCAAAGCTGTAATCAGTGCTTCGTTGTCTTCTGTACCTTCATCTGATGTACTCTTGATCGTATCGAGGTAACTTTCAATTGCATCCAGACACTGGAAAAGAATATCAATCATTTCACTGGTGACTTTTACTTTGTCACTACGAACTTCCTGGAATACATTTTCCATATCATGAGTCAGATGCTGCATTCTCTTAAAGCCCATGGTTCCTGCCATTCCCTTTAAGGAGTGTGCTGCACGGAAAATTTCATTAATGGTATCTTTGTTTTCCGGCTCCTTTTCCAAAGTCATAATGCAATCATTCAGGCTCTGGATATGCTCACTTGTCTCATCAATAAAAATTTCTAGATACTGGCTTACATCCATCTTTAATTTACCCCCACATTCTTTAGAATTGTGTCCGCAACACTTTCTAATGGTACTATTTCATCAACAAGTCCTGTCTCTGCAATTGCCTTTGGCATTCCATATACCACAGATGTTTCTTCATCCTGAGCAATTACGTATACATTTTTTTTTTCTGGAGTTCTGAAATTCCCTTTGTTCCATCAGCACCCATTCCGGTAAGAACTACACAGGTAATTTCATCATAGCCGCTGTCCATCAAAGACTCATACATCAGATTGGCACATGGTCTTAATCCACCAATTGCCGGTGCATCACTTAAAACAATACAGTGCGTTCCATCTGCTAACCGCTGTACCAGTAAATGTTTTCCTCCCGGTGCCACATAAACATGTCCTTTTTCCAAGACATCACCTTCGTTTGCCTCTTTCACATCCAGCGGGCTGAGTTCATTCAGCCGGTCTGCCATGGATTTTGTAAAACCAGCCGGCATATGCTGAACCACAAGAACCGGTGCATCCATATTGGATTTCAGCAATGGAATTACACTCTGTAAAGATTTTGGACCGCCTGTGGAACATGCAATTGCAACAATCTTGCTCCGGGCTGCATCCTTCGTTCTAATCTTCCGGACAGCTGCCGGTTTTACCACATTCGTAATTACTTTTTTCTGATACGTCTGTGTGCTTCCTGCTGCAGTTATTGTTGCAAGAACTTTTATCAGTTTTTCCCGGAAACGCTGTCCCTTTGTCTCTATCAGATTATTTGGTTTCTCGATAAAGTCAATTGCACCACGTTCCATTGCCTTGAGTGTAACTTCAGCTCCATCTGTCGTTAATGTACTGACCATTACTACTGTTGCTTTTATATTTTCTTTTTGTAATCTTTCAAGTAGTTCCAGTCCGTTCATTCTTGGCATATTTACATCTAAAACAACTGCGTCATATGCTTTCTGACACAATTTTTCATATGCTTCCAAACCATCTCTGCATGTATCCGTTGCCTGAAAACCACTATCTGAATTAATTATATCACAGATAACTCTTCTCATGAGTGCTGAGTCATCAACAACCAGAATATTCTTTTTCATTCTATTAATTTAACCCTATCCTTTTCCTCTCTGTCTTGCTTTTCTTTCTTCTGCAAAAATATACCTGATAATTTCTTCCCTTATTTTATCATCACGAATAATAAATTTCAGTCGGTTTTCATACATATTATCACGATTTAACAGCTTCGTACTTCGCAGGATATATCCTGGAAGATAATATTGTTTTTCACCGGTCTGCGTCTGTAGCATCACAATAATCAGAACAGCTTTTCCCTCTTCTAACTGCTCATTCGTCACAAAGCGTACACCACCTCCACTGATATCAACAATAGTGCCCTTTTTCTGCTTTTTATAAAAATCATCATCCCTGAGACTTGCGATGATGTCTTCCGTCTGTTTCATTTCCGCTTCTTCGTCTGTCAGATGGAAATACCCCATATCAAGGACACATTCCATACGGTAATATTCCCGTCTCTGATATTTGCTCAGTGGTGTATTTAATACAATCCGGAGCAGGTAGCGGTTCTCCGTCTTATAACGTTCCCGGATCTGACCAATGCTTTTATACAATCCATTCGGTGTATAGAATACAAATTCATAGCGAAGTCCCAGTGGAAGTAATATCAGTTTTCCACTCTGAATCGGCATCATTATCTCCATTTCACCATTTTCAAACAGTTCAAAAATCTGACTCTTGTAAACTGGTGCAGCCTTTTCTGCAGATTCTGGCCTTTCCGTCTGGTTCACTATATGAATATCAATTTTCATTCCTTCCCGTAAAACATTTGAAATCATTCTATCACCTATCTGTTATTAAAAAATTCAGCAAACAACTGGGCAAAGCCCCGCTTCATCAACGGAATATCATGCGCACCTTCTATAAGATTATTTGCAAGTATCTCAAATGCTTTTGCCGACTTGGTCTCCGGTGCATATAAAGATACTATCTGCTGCTGGCGTATTGCTTTTTCAAACATGGAATCCTGCGGTATCATGCCGAGATATTCAAGATTACCATTTAAAAACTGTGACACAACGGTATTTAATTTATCATATACTGCCTGTCCATCTTCCACAGAATTTACACGGTTGGCAACCACATGAATCTGCGTTCCGCTTTTGGCAAAATTCGGATTCCGGTGCAGTGCCTTTAACAGAGAATAGGAATCGGTCAGTGAGCTTGGTTCCGGTGTTGATACCAGAAGGACCTCCGGACAAGCCATAACAAATTCCAATACGCTGTCTGCAATTCCTGCTCCGGTATCCACCAGTACAATATCAGCCATTTCATCTAACTGTGCCAGATTACGTACTAAAAAAGTAATCTGATCCTTGGACAGATTATTCATTCCCACAATGCCTGAGCCGCCTGAGATAAAGCTTACTCCTGCCGGTCCCTCTGTTATAATCTGCCGTATATCCATTCCCCGGTATATAACATCACTCAGATTATGTTTTGGTATTGCTCCAAGCATAACTTCTACATTTGCCAGTCCCAAATCAGCATCAAAAATAATAACTTTCTTATTCATTTTCTGAAACTGGATTGCCAGATTAACTGTAACGCTGGATTTTCCCACGCCACCTTTTCCACTGGTAACCGTAATTACTCTTGCTTTCTGGGGAAGCTTCTGGTTCTTTAATTTAATTACATTGCGCAGTTTTTCTGCCTGATCCATATTATTATCTGCCTCCCAATAACTGTTTTACAATTTTCTGTGACTGGAAAATTTCAATATCATCTGGCACATTCTGCCCTGTTGTCACATAGGAAACATCCGCACCAGAATACATGCGAATATTTAACAGACTACCATAACTACTGGTTTCATCTAATTTAGTAAAAATAATCTTATAATCCGATATCTCATGGTATTTATCTACAATTTCCATCAAATCGCGGTATTTTGTAGTTGCGCTTAATACCAGATAAACATCCTTCTCATATTTGTCATCCAGACTTTCTATGAGGTTTCTCATATCTTTTCTCTGATCTTCATTCTTATAAGAGAATCCTGCGGTATCTACCAGAACGAGATCATAATCCTTTACACGCTCTATGGCTGCATTCATTTCTTCCGATGAATAAATAACTGTCAGCGGTGTATCCAAGATATTCGCATAAGTACGTAACTGTTCTGCCGCAGCAATCCGATAAGTATCTGCTGTTAAAAACGCTACTTTTTTGCCATAATCCACTTTAAATCTGGAAGCCACTTTTGCAATGGTTGTTGTCTTGCCAACACCGGTTGGTCCAATAAAAAATACGATTTTAGGCTGTCCCGGTACCAGTTCAATCTTTTGAGGCTGTCCGAATTTTAATACCATTTTCTGGTAAACATTGGATAAGATAATATCCATGCTTGCACTGCCTCTTAAATTCTTCTCCACATCATCTAATATCTGGTTGACATATCTTTCATTCACTTCATTATCCAGTAATGTTTCATAAATCATGCGGATACAACGGAAAGTCTCAGACTGCTGATGCTTCATATCCTTTGGAGCATCAGTTTCCTTTTCCGGCTTTTCCTCTTCTTTTGGTTCTTCTTCTTTTTCCGGTTTTAACTTCTTTTCTAATAAATTAGAAAGACTTTCTATCTTTTCTTCCAAATCATGACTGCTTTCCGGATGAATGGATGCTGGTTCCGGTGCCGGAATTTCAATTTTTTCATTTGCTGCAAAATTTATGCTGTCATGCATCTTTAATGGAGCATGTAACGCAGGAAGAGGATTAACTGTCTGTTCTTTTTCCTCTAATGCTGCCGTCACTTCATAAGTTGTGCTCTTTAATGCCCGGAATAAACCCTTCGGTTTGATTTCCTTTACATTCATAATCACAACTGCTTCTCCCATTTCCTTTTTCGCCTTATCAACTGCCTCTTCTCTTGTTCTGCCCTGAAATTTATTAATCGTCATTTTATGCTGTCACCATCCCTACTGATTGTAATTCCACATTTGATTCCACTTCATTATAAGACACCACAATGAGGTCTTTGAAATAGTCCTCGGTGAGTTTCTTAAAATACATCCGCACAATTGGCGAAGTAATGACAATCGGATTCTTTCCAATATTCTCTAACTTCGCTACTTCCTGCTTTAAGGATTCCATAATATTCTTGGTCTTCTCCGGATCTAAAGTCAAATAAGCCCCCTGCTCAGTCTGTTTTACAGAACCCATGATTTCCTGTTCCACCTTCGGATCTAATGTTACCACGCTGGTTGTCTCATTTGCCGGAAAGTATTTACTTGAAATTGCACGTTTTAATCCCTGACGCACATATTCTGTCAATACATCGGTATCCCTGGTTGTTACCGCATGGTCTGCTAAATTTTCAAAAATCGTAAGCAGGTCACGGATAGAGATGCCCTCCTGTAAAAGATTCTGTAAAACTTTCTGAATTTCACCAATACTAAGAAGCTTCGGTGTAAGTTCATCCACAAGTGCAGGATTGTTTTCCTTGATATTACTAATAAGATTAGATACATCCTGTCTGGTAAGAAGTTCTGCAATATGGGAACGGATTACCTCTGTAAGATGGGTGGCAATAATAGATGGTGGATCTACTACGGTATAGCCAAGACTCTCCGCACGCTCTCTCTGTCCCTCTGTAATCCAGATTGCCGGCAGATGGAAGGATGGCTCAAAGGTCGGAATACCGGTGATTTCCTCTTCCACATATCCCGGATTCATTGCCATATAGTGGTCAAAAAGGATTTCTCCTTCTGTTACCTGAATTCCCTTTATCTTAATAATATACTGGTTAGGATTTAACTGAATATTATCACGCAGACGAATAATCGGAACCACTGTTCCAAGTTCCAGCGCAATCTGTCTACGGATCATTACTACACGGTCCAAAAGGTCTCCACCCTGATTTACATCTGCCAGTGGAATAATACCATAACCAAACTCCAGTTCAATAGGATCAACCTGAAGCAGTGAAACCACATTCTCCGGCCGCCGGATTTCTTCTGCCGCCGTTTCATCTGCATTGGTTTCCTCTTCGATTTCTTCCACCTTTACATCCTTTTGTATCTTCCGTCCGGCAGCTAAAAATGCAATGCCAAGCGCACAGAAAAGTACCGGATTCAGCGGAGTTGCAATTCCAAGAAAGGTTATCGTTGCACCTACAATATACAATACCTTGGGAATTCCAAAAAGCTGTTTTACCAGCATGGATCCAAAATCCGCTTCACTGGATGCTTTTGTTACGAGAATACCTGTTGCCAGCGAAATCAAAAGAGACGGAACCTGGCTGACCAGTCCATCACCAATGGTTAATATACCATATTTCTGAAGTGCCTCCATGGCAGACAGCCCGCCATTCATGACCCCCATAATCGTTCCACCAATCAGGTTGATGAATGTAATAATAAGGCCGGCCGTTGCATCTCCTTTTACATACTTGGTTGCACCATCCATAGAACCAAAGAAGTTAGATTCCTGCTGAATCTTAGTTCTCCGTTCTCTTGCTTCCTTCTCTGTGATGGCACCAGTATTTAAATCCGCGTCAATTGCCATCTGTTTTCCAGGCATTGCATCCAATGTAAAACGTGCAGTTACCTCAGATACACGCTCAGAACCTTTATTGATAACGATAAACTGTATCAGAATCAGGACAATAAATACAATTGCTCCGATTACAAGATTACCACCACCTACAAAGCCTCCAAAGGTCTCTACTACATTTCCTGGTTCACCGGTAGATAAAATCAATCGGGTGGAAGAAACATTTAATGAGATTCGGAATATGGTGGTAAACAATAACAGTGTCGGGAAAAATGACATATCCAGCACTTCTTTTGCAAATAATGCATTAAAAAGAATAATCATTGCCAGTGAAATATTAATCGCCAGCATGACATCCAATAAAATAGAAGGAATCGGAATAATAAAGAATATGACTGCAGCAAGAAGATAGATTGCTACACCAAAATCCGCTTTTTTCATTCCGGTTTCCTCCTTTCATTTAAATTCGTATTAATTTCTGCCTTTTAGATTGTAAACCATCGCAAGCACTTCTGCAACTGCCTGATACAATTCTGGTGGAATTTCTGCTCCGACATTTACATTTGCATAAAGCATACGCGCCAACGGTTTATTCTCTACAATTTCCACCTGATTTTCTCTTGCCACTTCCTTAATCTTTGCAGCAAGAAAATCTTCACCCTTTGCAACCACAACCGGTGCTTTGGATACTTCCGCATCATACCTTATCGCAACTGCATAATGGGTCGGGTTCGTAATGACTACGTCTGCCTTCGGCACATCCTGCATCATTCGTCGCTGCGATGCCTCACGCATTCTCTGACGCTGTCTTCCCTTAATCTGTGGGTCTCCTTCAGTATTTTTATACTCGTCCTTTACCTCCTGTTTGGTCATCTTCATTTCTTCTTTGAATTTATGTTTCTGATAAATCAAATCAGCGATTCCGACAATCAGGTAAACCAGGCTTGTTTTTAAACCCACATCCACAATAAGTCCGGCAATCAATGCAACTGCCTGTAACAGTTCCATATCATAGATAACAAATAATTCTCCCTGCCTGTCCTTAATCTCGGAATACGCCACATACATGACCAGTGCCACTTTGACAATAGACTTTACAAGTTCAAACAGAGAATCTTTGGAAAACATCCGTTTAAACCCATTGATAGGATTAAACTTTGATAATTCCGGTTTTAATGGCTTCCCGCTTATTTTCCAGCCCACCTGAAGTACACTGACTAAAAACGTTACCACTATTCCGATTAAAAGAAACGGTATCATGACCTTTATCATTTCAATCACAGCCTGTGACATTAGCATATGGCTGGATTTTACTGTCATGCCCGTCTTATTTTCTAATAGAATATCCGGGATTTTCCGATAGAAACCTGAAAACTCATTCATTAAGGTTTCTGAAACATAGCTTCCAAAAATCTTCAATCCCAGGAATAAAACAATTAAATCTACTGCTCCGGAAAATTCCTTGCTTTTTGCAACTTTTCCTTCTTCTCTTGCATCTTTTAATTTTTTTGCAGTTGCCGGCTCTGTCTTTTCGCCGCCAGGTCCCTCTTTTGCGAACCACTGCAGATTATATTTCAGAAGTAAATCTCTTTCCTCCATATAAATCTCCTATTCATGTACCAGCTTATCCATGCATTCCTGATGCAATTCCGGTAACCATCCGTTTCATCTCAGTAAACACAAAATCGGATACATACGGAAGCAGCTGTATCGTCAAAAACAAAACCAGAAATCCAAGTAATATCTTAAGCTGGATACCAACAGAAAACATATTCATCTGTGGTGCAATCTTTGCCATGATTCCAAGAATACAGTTCAATATCATTAACACTGCAAAAACAGGAAGTGCCACCCGGAAACCAAGCACCATGGAATCCGTCATATAAGAAACCATGGTCTGAAGCAGGGAATCCCACATAAAATTCTGACCATTTACCGGAATCAGAGTGAAAGAATCAACAATTGCCTGTAAGATATACTGATACATTCCACTGGACATGAGCAATAACATGACCAGATAATTATAAAAATTACCTGTTATTGGAGAATTTGTTTTACTTACCGGATCATACTCGGTTGCCATGGACAAGCCCATATTTAAATCCATAATATTACCCGCAAATAAAACAATGGAATTACAAATATTTGCTCCAAAACCAATCAGCAATCCTGTAATTCCCTCTTTCACGACAATTGTGGCATATTCAATTACTCCTCCATATTCTATCGTGCTTTCAGGTAATACTCCAATCAACAGGATGGATACAAATACTGAGAAACCAATTTTGACTCTTCCCGGAGTATTCGACATGCTAAAAAATGGAGCCGAAAAAACAAAAGAAGTAATCCTCACCAGAACCAGCAAAAAATATTCAAATGTAAGCAGTGAGAAACTATAATTAACCATGTTTTATCTCTACCTGTATATCAACTGATATATAAACTAAAATCAGACCACAATCTCGTCATAAAATCAGTCATATTATTCAGCATCCACGCTCCAAAGAGAAGCATTCCTGCAAATACACCCAGAATCTTCGGTACAAAGGTAAGCGTCTGTTCCTGAATAGATGTAACCGTCTGAAAAATACTAATAATCAAGCCTACGATAAGTGATATTAAAAGCAATGGAGCCGAAGTTAAAATAATATTATAAATAGCGTCCCTTGCAATATCTAAAACTTCTCCCTGTGTGATCAATTTCTACACCTCTTTCATCAGTAAAATGTCTCTACCAGTTCCCTGATAACAAGATTCCATCCATCAGCAAGCACAAACAGCAGAATCTTAAACGGAAGAGAAATCGTAGTTGGCGGAAGCATCATCATACCCATCGACATAAGGACAGATGCTACTACCATGTCAATTACAATAAACGGAATATATATAACAAATCCAATAATAAATGCCTGTCTCAGCTCACTTAAAATAAAGCTCGGAATCAGCACAGTATTGGATATATCATCCTGTGTCTCATAAGTCACGCCGGCAATGTCACAAAATGTATTGATATCCTTTGCCTGTGTCTGTTTAAACATAAATTCACGGATTGGCTCCATTCCTGCCTCAAAGGCCTGTTCCTGCGTGATTTCACCGGCATCCAGCGGTTTCAATGCATTTTCATTAATCTGTGTAAAAACCGGGCTCATAATAAACAGGGTAAGGAACAACGCCAGTCCAATCAACACCTGATTTGGCGGAACAGTCTGCGTTCCAATTGCTGCTCTTACAAAATGAAGCACAATAATAATTCTGGTAAAGGAAGTCAGCATAATAAGAATAGATGGTGCTAACGCAATTACAGTCAGTACCAGAAAAATCCGAACTGTTCCGGATAAATTTCCCTCTCCATTATTAATATTAACAGAAAGTCCATTATTACCAGAGGATGCTGTTCCATCTGTACCATTGCCATTTTCAGTTGACTGATTACTATTACTGCTGTCAGTTACCCCAGGTATATTTACAGATGCCGCATACGCTTTCTGTGGTACAAATGCCACCAGTGTAACAACAACTGCAATAACCGCAAATATAAAAGATACCAGACAGTATTTCTTCTTAAAATTACTCATCCTTATGCCTGCTCTTCGGTAAATGTTCTTTGAACTGTTTCATAATGTTAGAGAAACTTTCTCCTGTATTCTGATATTTCACCGTATCTTCCAGCGAAACATCATTTAACTGTTCCCTTGTAAGCTGTGCTAACATCGTCACTTCATCTTTTCCGATTCCGATTACGAGATAGGTCTCTCCCACCTCTATAATCTGAATATACTTATTTGTAGTGAGTTTCATAGTCTCCACTACCCGCATATTCTTCTGAAAATTATGTTGCTTCTGATATCCGGCAATCCATTTTGTTACATAATATGTAATTGCAAGCACAAAAACAAATATCAGCAATACACCTATCAATTGGAAAAAGCTTTGTACGCCCGATGTTCTGCTACTCAGTAATATCATATTAACCCACTACTTTTTTTACTGCTTCAAGAACACGTTCTGCCTGAAATGGTTTTACAATAAAATCCTTTGCACCAGACTGGATTGCTTCAATAACCATTGCCTGCTGACCCATTGCAGAACACATAATTACACATGCATTTGCATCTGCTTCTTTAATCTTTTTTAATGCCTGAATTCCGTCCATCTCCGGCATGGTAATATCCATCAGTACCAGGTCTGGATGTACTTCATTATATTTTTCGATTGCCTTTACTCCATTTTCTGCGTCCCCGGCAACTGTATATCCATTTTTTGGTAAGGATATCCTTAATCATCATTCTCATAAAAGCTGCATCATCACAAATTAAAATACTCTTTGCCATATTAGTTATCTCCTTGCTAATTATTTAATAATCTCTGTAATTCTTACACCAAAGCTTTCTTCAATTACAACTACTTCACCTTTTGCAACGTACTTTCCATTTACCAGTACATCAATTGGTTCTCCAGCAATCTTATTCAATTCAATGATTGTTCCCGGAGCAAAATCCAATATATCATGAATGGATTTACTGGTTCTTCCCAGTTCCACGGTTACTTCTAATGGTACATCCATAATAAGATCAATATTTTCCTTTGGAAATACCCCATTCATATCTCCAGTAAAATTTTGGAACTGAGCCGGCTGTACATTTACCTGCTGGTTTGCATACATTGCCGACATATCTACAGGTTGTCCCATCATTGGCTGCCCCATCATCGGCTGTCCCATCATTGGCTGCCCCATCATCGGCTGTCCCATCATTGGCTGAGGCTGTGGTGCTGTCTGGCTTGCCTGTGGTTGTGGTGCAGGAGCCGGTGCCGGCTGTGGTGTTGCTTCCTGTATTGGTTCGTTTCCACCTGTCATGGTCTCCGTAATACTTTTACACATCTCTCTTGCAAAAGATACCGGATACAGCTGCATGATTTCACTGTCCACAAGATCACCGATTTCCATTTTAAAAGAGATTTTCACAAATGGCTGTGTCAGGAAATCATCAATTGCTCCCTCATCAATATTTCCTGTCAGATCAATCAGATCTGCAACAGGCGGGCTGATATCAATCTTTTTATTCAGCATGGATGATAATGAAGTAGCTGCAGAACCCATCATCTGATTCATTGCTTCACTGATTGCGCTTAAATGAAGCTCTCCCAGTTCCACGTCTGTATTGGTTCCGTCTCCTCCCATCATAAGATCTGTAATGACCTTAACATCATGCTCCTTTAATATCAGGATATTGCTTCCATCCAATCCAACGGTGAATCCGATTCGTATAAATACACACGGACGCTCATACGCCTTTACCACGTCGTCCCAGTTTGCCATGGTAACAACCGGTGTGGATATTTCCACTTTACGGTTCACCAGCGAAAACAATGTCGTTGCTGCGGTACCCATACTGATATTAGCAATTTCACCGATTGTGTCTTTTTCTGAATCACTCAGCTGTCCATCTGCCGTATCTGATGATGCACCCGGATTATTTAGCAGGGCATTGATTTCTTCCTGCGATAGTACTCCATCCATCACTTACTGCTCCTCTCTAATTACTGACATTACTCTTACTGCATAGTCATCACCCGAAGCTCCCGGCAATGCAGTAAACTTACGAATGTTTCCAACGTAAACATCCAGCTCCTGGTCCACTTTCGTGTCCAATCTAACTATATCACCCACCTGTAAATTCATGAAGTCGTTTACCGATATGGTGCTGTTACCTAAAATTGCTTTTACAGGTATCGGTGCTTTTGAAATCAAAGTTTCAATTGCTTCCGTATAACGCTGTTCATCTTTTTCCTGCATGGTAGAATACCAGTATTTTGTATTCAACTTGTCCATAACAGGTTCCAAAGTAAGATACGGAAGGCAGATATTCATCAGACCTTCAACATCCCCTATTTTTACATTAATTGTAATAATTGCAATCATTTCACTCGGAGAAATAATCTGGGCAAACTGCGAATTTGTTTCAATACGTTCCAGTCTTGGATGTAAATCCACAACATTTTCCCACGGTTCCCGGAGCAGGTCGACGCAGACTCCCATAATTCTTTCTATAATCAGCAACTCTATTTCTGAAAAGTCACGGACTTTCGCTAATGGTTCTCCGCTTCCACCAAGCATACGATCCACCATGGTATATGCAAGATTTGAAGCAATCTCCAGAATAACCGAACCTTTCAATGGAGAAAAATTAACAATACCAAGAACCACCGGATTAGAAAGTGCATTTGAAAACTCAGAATAGGTAACTGCTTCAGAGTTCATCACCTCAACCTGAATATTTTTTCTTAGATAAACCGGAAGATTTGTGGATATCAGTCTGCCATAATGTTCAAACACAATCTCCAGTGTTCTTAAGTGTTCTTTTGAAAACTTGGAAGGTCTGGCGAAATCATAATTCTTAATCTGCTTCTCGCCATTGTCCTTCATTTCTTCTACATCCAGCTCGCCGCTGCTCAATGCCTGAAGCAGGTTATCTATCTCATTCTGAGATAAAACTTCGCTCACGGACTCTCACCACCTTATATTTCATGCTTACTATTTTTAATCCTATACTACAGTTACTTCCGAGAAGTTGACTGCAATGATAAAATCTGAACCAAACTGCTTCTGTAGTTCTGCCAGTATAGCGTCTTTAACCGCCTGCCGATCCGCATTAAATTCATCCATTGTATAGGTATTAATTACGCTATTAATGGTATCTTTTAAAATTGTTTCACGTTCAGCCATATCTTCGCCATAGGTTTTATATCCATCGTTCTTGCTGTCCATGGAAATGGATGCTGTAAGCTTTACATAATGAGTTTCGCCATCTGCACCTGTTTTTAAATTGATTGTCATGGCATCTTCAATTTTATAGGTCTCAACCTGGTCCATTGGAATGCTGGCAGACTCAGTTCCATCCCCACTCTCCAGCTCCAGATCAATTGCACTGCATACCTTGTTTACCAGCTCATTGGATTTCTTTGTTTGCGGCAGGATTGTTATTGTAAGTATTCCTGTCAAAATCAGGTTCACCAGAACCAGTGCCAAAATAAGCACTGACATAAGGTTCTTCTTCATCTCATTTCCTCCTATTCTGTAGCGCCGCCGGAATTATATGAATTATATACCTTAATTTCAACACGACGGTTTCTTGCTCTGCCTTCCTCTGTAGTATTATCTGCTACAGGAACATATTCCCCTCTTCCTGAGGATTTAATCAGTGCCGGATCCAATGTGGTATTATCCCGGATAAAATCCGCCACAGAAAGTGCCCGGTACATGGACAGTACATTATTGTTTTCATATTTTGACGAATGGATTGGCACATTGTCGGTATGTCCTTCAATTTCAATCACATTGCTGTCATAGTTTTCCAGGATAGTTCCTATTTTAGCAATCAGCGGCTGGGCATCTTCCCGGATATTTGCCTTTGCCGAATCAAATAATATTGCTCCATTTAATGTAAGTTTTACATACTCGGCATTAAAATCTACTTCCACCTGATTCTGTAATCCCCCCGCCTCTATCTGCTGCTCGATTTGTTCTGCCATTTGTTCTGATTCCGACAATGCCTGTTCTTTATACTGCTCTGCTACATCTGTCTCAGTCTCAGTCTCTTCTGTTTTGCCACCCTGGGAATCCCCATCCTCTCCTGAGGACGTTTCAAAAAAAACATCAATATTCGGCAACTGGCTGATTCCGTTGCCCACCATTTCTCCCTCGCCAATACTCATACTGCCTGCCGGCATAATACTTAAGCTGCTCTGCAGCGAGGCTATCACCATCTGAAACTTCTCTGCATCAACGGTAGACATGGAAAAAAGCAACACGAAAAAGCACAGCAACAGATTCATCAAATCACTAAAGGTGGTTATCCAGCCAGCCGCCGGCTTTGCTTCCGGTTCCCGCTTCTTTCTCGCCATTATTCTTCACCTCCGGCTTCATCTTGTGCATTATAAGCCTCTCTTGCCTGTGGTGACAGGAATGATTTCAGTTTTTCTTCTATTACACGAGGGTTTTCTCCTGCCTGAATAGACAAAAGTCCCTCAACGGTAACCTCTTTCATTATAATTTCTCTGGCATTATTATCTGACATCTTTGATGCAATCGGATTACAGATCCAGTTAGATATCAGCGAACCATACAATGTTGTAATCAGGGCAACTGCCATATTAGGTCCGATGGAAGATGCATCCTGTAAATCCTTCAACATATTAATCAGACCAATCAGGGTACCAATCATACCCCAAGCCGGAGCTAATTCTCCCCACTTTTCCCAGAAGCCGATTACTTTCTTATGCCGGTCCTCAATGCAGCCCAAATCTGTTTCCAGAATTCCACGCACCAGTTCCGGGTCAGTTCCATCTACTACCAGCATAACTCCTTTTTTCAGAAAGTCATCATCAATATCATTCGCTGCTTCTTCCAATGCAAGAAGCCCCTCTTTTCTGGCAATATTTGAAAGATTAATGATATTTCCAATAATCTCACTCGGGTCATTCTTATGTAACTTAAAAGCATTTCCCGCTGACTTAAAGCCATTAATGAAATCTGCCATACTGTTACATGCCAGAACACCAGCAATAGATCCTCCAATCGTAATAACAGCGGATGGGAAGTCCATATATGTATTCCATATTGCCGATACACCTGCACTTTGAATAATTCCAAATAAAACCATTGCAAGTCCCATCAAGGTACCAATAAGTGATGCTATATCCAATTTATCCACCTACATTTCTATAAAATTATGGGAACACCATTCTTTTGAAAATGGTCCTTGTTACCCACCTTTTTGTATTTTCATTTTCATTTCTATATAATCTTACTAAACTTTCAGCAAAATGTCTACTTTTTTTACAATTATTTTAGAAACAATTCCATTTTCTATTATACCATATATAGGGGAACTATCAAATATAGTCCCCCTATATGTACTGTTTTTATATTATTTTTCGCTATATCTGACTATTTTTATTATCGTTTCAGATTAATCAACTCCTCAAGAAGCGTATCGGATGTAGTAATTACTCTTGAGTTTGCCTGGAAACCTCTCTGCGTGGTAATCATCTCGGTAAATTCAGAAGCCAGGTCTACGTTGGACATTTCCAGTTCTCCGGAATTCATGGTACTTCCGTTTGAAGTAATTTCGACACCAATTCCATCAAATTCACCGGAGTTTAAAGTAGTACGGTAGCAGTTATCTCCTACTTTTTCAAGTCCGGCTGCATTTGCAAAGCGGGCAGATGCAATCTGGCCCAAAAGAACAGTATTACCATTATCGTAAGAACCGTAAATTTTACCATTGGTATCTACAAATACACCGGTTAATGCTCCAAGCTTCTTACCTGTTCCGGTTGTTCCATCAATTGCTCCCGCATCCATTCCAACAGTAGATGTTCCACCATTATTAGAATTCTTACACTGTGTAAAATCAATGGAAATATTTTCAAACTGGTCACCTAACTGTTTCATGTTCAATGTGACTGAGCCGTTAGTGCTGTCACCCACGGAAACAAATTTACCTTTTCCAGTACCAGTATCAAACTTCAGTTCGTAATTTACTGCTGTTGCTTCAATAGTAGGTGGATTACCATCAGTAATGCTGTTGATGGTTGCACCAGGCTGTAACCCGGTATAAATATCAGAAAGTGATACGTCCGTTACTGCTTCGTATCCGTTTACTACACCACCGGCTGAAGTAATTGCACGATATACTTTGCTGTCATACTGTCCGGTAGCGGCATTCTGTGTTGTATTGATATAGTACATTTCACCACTGCTGTTACGGAACTGATGATATGTATTTCCGCCAAAGGAATTAGATGCTCCAGTATCTGTCCACTCTGTACTGATTGCATTGTAAGCAGTCTGTGCATTAGTAATTCCACCGCTGGCATTTGCTCCGAATACATCAGAAAGATTTCCACCGTTTGCCAAAAACTCCTCTAAGATATTCTTATTGGAAGAATCATAAATAGCACTCAACTCAACGGTATAAGTTCCGGCATCGGTATCTACACCTTTGACTGCAAATTTTGCGGTATAGGAATATCCCAATGCATCGAAGAAATTCAAATTCATGGCATATCCACTTTCACTGGTTATTTCTGTACTGTTTTTATCTACAATACCACCACAAACTGCATTCGTTGTTGCTTCTGCCGGAGAAGTAAGATTGCTTTCCTGCATGATACGAAGTGCAGATACCTGGTCTTTTTTAATCTGTCCGGTGGTCGGGTCTACCTGCCATCCCATAACATTGTATCCGGTAGATGTCATGGCAAGATTTCCTGAGCCATCGATATAGAAAGAACCTGCCCTGGTAAAAAGATTTTCAGTACCATTGCTTACAACAAAGAAACTTGTTGTATTACCCTTATCTGTAATTCTTAAGTCAAATGCTTTTCCGGTTGTCTGGGCTGCTCCACCGGAAGTAATGTCGATGGAAGTAGAACCTGTGGTTACACCAAGACCTATCTGCTTAGCATTAATTCCACCGGTTCCGGTTGTTGCATTTGCTCCGGATGCACCGGAAATTGTCTGATACATAATCTCGCTGAATGTTACACTGGACTCTTTAAATGCCACGGTATTTACATTGGCAATATTGTTACCGATAACATCCATCTTTGTCTGATGTGTCTTAAGTCCTGACACAGCAGAATACATTGATCTCATCATAATGAAATGACCTCCTAAATTTGATATCTGACGCAGAACCCATCTGTCAGTCAGGGTTCTCACAGCCTCCATAAGGTCCGGCTATGCTATTACTGCACCATCAATATTTGTAAAAACATTATTTTCTGATTCATTCTGGTCCATTGCTGTTACAACTGTCCTGCTCGGTACATTTACAATGAATGCCAGCGAATCAACTACTACTAAGGATTCTTTGATTCCTTTCTTCTCAGCCATCTCCACACCCGCTTCCAAGCGTTCACTCTGCTGGTCTGAAAGACTGATATTCCGGGTAGACAACCGCATGCTTGCATGCTTCGAAAATTTCACTTCGGAAACATCTGCTGCTTTTTGCTTTTCTTTTAATACCTCCGCAAAAGAAGCTCCCTGCTCCGGCTGCGTTTTATTACTCTTCGAAGGATTGAGATACTGGTCTGCTACCTGTTCAATGGAAGTGAATTGATTTGCTATCTTATTCATGCTTTCATCTCCCTAATAACCTTCCGTGGTTTACTCTGCTTTCCCTGTTTCTTCTGTATCTTTTTTGTCTTCTGTACCACCGTTACCTTCTGTCTTATCACCGTTTTCTCCTGCGGCAGCCTGTAACTGTTTCATTTTCTCTTCCAGTTTTACAAGTTTATCGATATCACTCTGTTTAATGAATGACTTCTGATAACTGGTCATGCTGTCATATGCTTTCCGAAGGTTAGTCAGTGTACCTGCATTATCCAGTGTAAGTTCATCTGCTGAAGGTAATGATGCAATTGCAAGTGAAAATGATTTTGCAAGGCTGATTGCATCCATGTAACTGTCGTCCATAACAGAATATAAATCGTCAATGGAGTAAAGGTTGTTATTTACCATAAGATAAGTCTTATTGTTCTCATGGATTACACTGTCTACTGTTCCGGTAACATCGGATGTCTCGCCTGTTGCAGAAGATGTAACACGAAGTACTACCTGTTTTCCCACCAGTGAATTTGCTTCCATCTCCTGTAAGGATGCCTGCATATTCTGGGTTTCCTCTAACTGTGAGAATGTTGCCAGCTGTGAAATATACTCTGTATTATCTGTTGGTTCCAATGGATCCTGATATTTCATCTGTGCTACTAACAGTTGTAAAAACGCATCTTTATCCAGACTACCTCCGGATTTTTTGGAAGTAGAGGATGAGGAATTTGATTCTGCACTGGTATCCACAACCTCTCCATTTTTTATAAGCTGTGTTATCATTTTGTGCTCCTTTCTACGCTGTTACATCCATGGTATTTCCATGGTCTTTCATAATCTGGGCTGCCAATGCTTCTTCTTCATTCATAAGCCCGGATAACTCGTCCAATTCTCCACGGAACAATCTTCTTCCGGCTGTTCTTCCAGATTCTTCTCTCTGACTGCCCTGCTGTTCTTCTCCAGCTGCATTCTGCTCTAAGTTCCGTTCAAATTCATGACTTGCTATTGTAACTTCGACTGCATCTACTTTGATTCCCTGCTGGTTTAAACTGGTTCGAAGGTCTGCAATCTGTGCTTCCAAAGCGGTCTTTACTGTTTCACTGCTTACTGTCAGTTCCGCAGTTATATTTCCTTCTTTGGTTGCTGCAATGTGTAAATATACTTTTCCGAGATTTTCCGGATTCAGCTGCATCTCAATGGATGAATTTTCCGAAGAGAGATTCACTTTTGCGAATTCTGTAATCTGGTTCATAATATCCTGCACATCAATGGTTGTACGGGATGCCACCGTATTTACCTCTTCCGGTGCTGTAGTCTGCTGTTCTGCTCTTACCTGAAATTCCATGGTCTGTGCATGTTCATTTACACTGCTCTCTTTTGTTTTCTGTGACTGGGCTGCTGGCTCGTCCATTTCACCGGACGCATCCTCTGATACATTGTTTTCAGTCTGTGCATCCTCTGACGCATTCACCTGAATTACCGGTGCTTCATCTTCTGTCTCTTCTTCCGGCTGTACATTCTGTGTTTCTTCTGTAGTATGGGTCATCTGAACTGTAGCTGCCGTTACTGTTGTATCCTGTGTTTCCTGTGAAGTAATTGTCGCATCAGTCTGTGGAGCCATTTCCTGTACGCCGCCGTCTGCCATATCCACTGTTTCGTTAAAATCCGCTGTCAGTTCTGTCAACTGATTCTGTAATGCTACCCACTCATCCTTAGAAATTCCAAGTGTCTCACTTAAGTTCTGAACCAACGCATCTATATTCTGCATAATATTTGTGAATTCTTCACTCATAAGCAGTGAACAGGCATCCTCGGTTCCTGTCAGTTGTGTCACAAGCTGTGAAAGGCTTGCCGGGTTCAGTAAATCCATCCACTGCAATCCCAGTATAGACATAGCATCTTTTACCTGCTCATCCGAAACGCCAAGTTCATCTTTCAGAATTTCTTTTACACCAGTTTCAAATGCATCCTTTGTGTCTTCCAGCTGATTCTGCAGCTCTTCCACTTTCTGTGTAGGAGAATTCTCCTTTACATTCAGTTTCTTTGTGCTGTCTGCTACAGCTGCCGGCTGTGTGGCTGTTGCTGCAGGTTCTTTTCCTACCGGATTTTTGCTGGTAAGCTGCTGGTTTCCATAACCGGATGTTTTCTGTTCCATCACAGAAGCAAAGCTTGCCTGTGCAGTTGCACATAACCCTTTTTCCACAGTGCCCGTCACTTTGGAAAGTCCTGTGTCTAAAGTCCCAAGGGTTGATACCATTCCCGAAATCTTTGCACTCGTCATGTATTCTTCCTCCTTTCTTCTTTATTCAATTTTATTTATTCTGAAGGATTCATGATTTCTGTCACCTTTGCAGCTGTATCAGAATTCATTTTCCCTAGAATATCAGCTCTTGACTGCGCATCCATATTTTCCAATATCTGTGCCACCAGATTCAGATTATCTGTCATGGTGTCAAATATGGCTGCTGCTTCCTTCGGTTTCATCTGGGAATAGCCCTTAACATAATCAGATATCTTACTGTCTGTCTGCTGCTGTTCCACTACCTGTTTATACAAAAGTTCCGCATTATCCGGATCAATACTCTCATAATATTCCTTATATTGTTCTATATCGGGTGCCTGGTCCGAAAAAACAACCTCATTATAAAATTTTTTTTTTCTTCTTCAAAAAGCAGCCTCATTTGCTTCATATTCTTTCAGCTTCTGGGACTGTGCTTCCAAATCCGCGATATAAGCACTGTTTTCACTGCTCCCCTGCTGTGCCTGTGCCAGTTCCTGCTCCAGTTCTTTTATGTAAGCTACCGCTTCATCCATATTCTTATATGGATAATCCTCTTCCGTAGAAAGATCGTCCTCAGAGTCCGGTAAAATCCGGTTGACATACGGAATATCTTTTAATAGTGGACGCATTACCGTAGAGCCAAATCCTCCAACATCCCATTTAATCAGCAGTGCCAGTATTGCCAGCCATACAATAATGATGACCAATGTTACCAGAGCAACTGCCAGTTTTGAAGAACTGCCTTCCTCTTCTTCTGTATTTTCCAAATCAGTTTCCATGTTCTTTGCAGTCTTTTTTTCTGCCTTCTTTCTTGCCTTCTCCGCTTTCTTTGCTGCTTTCTTATCCATTTCTTCTGCCATCGTTACACCACCTGTCTATTTTTTCGGTCTGCCATAGCTATAGCTTACCAGTTCGTCTACTACCTTGTTATCTTCCTGCGCCAGTTGTTGTTTGAAATCTTCAAAATCTTTTTCCCGTAGTTTTTCCTGCGTCTTTCGCTCTTTCATAACTTCTTCCAGTTTCTGCCTGGCGGCTTCCACATTTTTCTCTGCTACCTGCACCTGCATCATCTGTCTTCGAATCAACACCTTCATGCTTTCAATTGCCTGTCTGCATTTTTTTATTTCCAGCAAATCTATTTTGCCTTCAACCAACTCTTTTGCCCGGTTATCATATGCATTCTTCCGCTCAAAGAGTTTTAAGAGCTTTGCCTCTTCTTCCCTGAGTGCTGCATTTGCCTGGCTGTATGCAATCTTTGCCTGACTTTCCAGTTTTAATTTAATATCTAAAATATTCTGCATTCGGTAAATAAATTTTGCCATATCTCATTCCTACTTGAATACATCTTCCAACAATGTCAATTCTTCTTCAAATGTAAATTTTTCATCAGTCCTCTGACATAGAAACTCATTGACCGCTTTTATCTTAGAAACCGCATAATCAATTTCTTCATTGGAGCCGCTCTTATAAGCGCCAATATTAATCAAATCTTCTGCTTCCTGATAGGTTGCCAGTACATTTTTCAGCTTTCCTGCCACCGCCTTATGCTCCGCCGAAACAATAGAACTCATTACACGGGAAATACTCTGCAAAATATCGATTGCCGGATAATGATTCTTATGTCCTAATTTTCTGGATAACACAATATGTCCATCCAGAATACTTCTTGCTGTATCGGTAATCGGCTCATTAAAATCGTCACCGTCTACCAGCACCGTATAAAGTCCGGTAATAGAACCTCTTTCTGCTGTTCCTGCCCGCTCTAATAATTTCGGCATTTCCGAATACACGCTTGGCGGATATCCACGGGTAACCGGTGGTTCCCCGGTAGCAAGTCCGATTTCTCTTTGCGCCATGGAGAATCGGGTCAGTGAATCCATCATCAGCAGTACATCTTTTCCCTGATCCCTGAAATATTCTGCTACAGCTGTTGCAGTTTTGGCTGCTTTATTACGAATCAATGCCGGTTTATCTGAAGTTGCCACAATTACCACCGAACGGCGCATACCTTCTTCGCCAAGGTCCCGTTCAATAAATTCTCTCACCTCTCTGCCCCGCTCTCCAATCAGGGCAATTACATTGATATCCGCTTTGGTATTTCTTGCAAACATACCAAGCAGGGTACTCTTACCAACTCCGGAACCCGCAAAAATTCCAATACGCTGTCCCTTTCCAATGGTAATTAATCCATCCACTGCTTTAACTCCCAGTGGTAATACCTCACTGATGATTTCACGCTTCATCGGATCTGGTGGTGGGGCTTCAATCGGATATTCCTTATCGGTATGAATCTCATCCACATCTGTCGGTCGTCCAATTCCATCCAGAATATGGCCTAAAACCTCATCTCCCACCAAAACAGACAAAGGATGTCCCGTATTTGCTACGATACATCCAACACCCAGACCTTCAATACTGTCAAAAGGCATCAATAACAGCCGGTTATCCTTAAAACCGACTACCTCTGCCATGACATATTCTTTTTGCTCTCTATCCCGATATATTTTACACAAGTCATTCAGTTTTGCTTCCGGTCCGATAGATTCAATGGTAAGACCTACTACCTTAGACACTCTTCCAAGGCAGGTATAATATGTCTTATCCGAAAGTAACTGATATTTTTCCAAATCACATGTCACTCTTTTTTCCTCACATACACAATGACTGTATATCACGAATCAGATTATCCAGCTGTACATCCATTCCACACTCAAACACTCCTGTATCTGTCTCTATGATACATTCTCCTTCAGTCATGGAATGAATGGTAACTAAATCCAAAGTTGCATTCTGTCCCACGCATTCTAACAGCTCCTGTTTATGTTCTTCCAGATATGCTGCCTGTTTCGGACCTGCTTTGATGGTAAATTCTTTCGGTCCGTCAATGGATTCCATTGCCCGTTTTACAAGATAAAGTACAATCTCATCCTTATCATGGAACTGCACATGGAAAACATGGGAAACCACATCTGTAATTGTATGTACAAGCTTCGGTTCCAGTTCCCGCATCTGTTCCAGATAAGAATCCTGCAGCTGCTGTTCCCTTTTTCCAATGCTCTCTAACTTTGCATCATAAACCGCAGCACCTTCCTGCATTCCCTGTTCCAAACCTTCTGCCTGTCCCTGTTCCTGTGCCTGCTTACGAATTTCGTCTGCTTCCTCCCGGGCTGCTTTTCGGATTTCGTCTGCTTCGGCATTTGCCTGTGCTAAAATTTCTTCTGCTTTTTCCTTTGCCTCTGCTTCATAATCAATTGTTTCCACCTGCGGTGCAGCAATTCCTTCTACAAATCCACCTGACTCTGCCTGTGGCTGTTCCGGTTCTCTTGTCTTTGCAAGAGCCCGGGACTGTTCTTCTAAAATACGATACGCCAGCGTATTGGAATTAATCACGCGGCTCTCAGATTCATTCGTGATAAAACGCTGTTTATATAAATTAGACAATAATCTCATCACCTCCGCCACGGGAAATTACAATTTCTGCGGAGTCTTCCAGTTTACGAATAATACCAACAATCTTCTGCTGTGCTTCTTCTACATCCTTCATTCTTACCGGACCCATGAATTCCATATCTTCACGAATCATGGCAGCAAGACGTTTGGACAGGTTCTTAAAGATAACATTCTGAACCTCTTCGTTGGCACCTTTCAGTGCAACAGCAAGATCATTGTTGTCCACATCACGCAGCACACGCTGGATTGCACGGTCGTCCAGCAACAGGATGTCTTCGAACACAAACATCTTCTTGCGGATTTCGTCTGCAAGTTCCGGCTCTTCGATTTCTAAGGATTCCATAATATGTTTCTCTGTTCCACGGTCTACCGTATTCAAAATACCAACGATAGCATCTACACCACCCACAATTGTGTAATCCTGATTGATCAGGGAAGAAAGTTTTCTCTCTAACACACGCTCTACCTCTTTGATTACATCTGGTGAAGTCCTGTCCATCTTGGCAATACGTTTTGCAACATCTGCCTGTTTCTCCGGTGTCAGGGCTCCTAAAATCATTGCAGACTGTGCCGGTGACAGATATGACAAAATCATGGCTATGGTCTGTGGATGCTCATCCTGAATAAAGTTCAACACCTGACTTGGATCTGTCTTTCGTACAAATTCGAACGGACGAACCTGAAGGGATGCTGTCAGTTTTGTAATAACCTCCTGTGCCTTGTCGCTGCCTAATGCCTTATCCAGGAGTTCTTTGGCATAGCCAATACCACCTTCTGCAATATACTGCTGTGCAAGGCATACCTGATAGAATTCGTTTAGTACGCTTTCTTTGGTCTGTGGTGACACGCTTCTGGTATTTGCAATCTCCAGTGTCAGTTCTTCTATTTCATCTTCTTTTAAATGTTTGAAAATACTGGCCGACTTCTCCGGTCCTAATGCTATCAGCAATATTGCCGCTTTCTGAATGCCATTATATTCTTCTGTTCCCATTTATTCCCACTCCTCATTCAGCCAGTTACGAAGCAACGACGCAACAGCCTCCGGATTTTCATCTACGAATTTTTCAATCAGGACACGAATCTCTGACTTCTCATTGTAACCAATATCTTCCAAATCTTCCTGTTCTGCCTGCTTGGTTGTCTCAAGCAACGATTCTACAGAAAGCTCCGGTTCAATCTCAGTTTCTTTTTCTTTTCTGGTACTGCGGAATACCACATATCCTAACAGTGCAAAAATCAGAACCGCAAGAATAATCTGCAGGTAATCCTGAAAGCCTCTGCCGCTGCCCTTAGAATATTCAAACATCGGAATATCATAGCTGACAATCGAAATATTAGATGCCGGGATACCGGTTGCATTGGATACCATAGTATAAAGATCCTGATCTACCGTTCCCTTTACCCGGTTGTTATTCTGTGTTACAAATTCATCAAAGGTCATATTGTCCAGAGTACCATCTGCTTTTAAGGTATCCTCATTATAAGTCACATAACGGGCTACCGTTACAGATATGGATGACTGGTCATATTCTATATCTCCTACAGAGCCAATGGTCTGGGTGTTCTTTTCATCCAGTGCACGGTCAATGGAATCATCTGTAACAGAGCTTTCTGATGTGCTTCCATCCGGAAGTACATAAGTTGTTCCATCTCCATTAGAGTCTGTTCCCGGTGTTCCCGACGTACCACCGGTTGAGTCTGACTGATAACGGTCCTCATGGGTAATCAGTCCTTCATCCCTGTCTCCCTGTGCAGAATAATTTTTCTCATTAGTTGTAACCTGATTAAAATTCAGTTTTAAATTTAATCCTACATCAATCGTATCATAAAGGTCTGTTCCCTTAATTACATCTGTAACAGCCTTCTTCACCTGTGTTTCTTTCTTCGTCTGATAACTGAGCTGTGTGCTGGCAGTTCCGATTGCTGTACTCTCTTCTCCACCCGCAAATAAAAGGTTGGAATTAGAGTCAATAATCGTAATATTATCCGTGGAAGAATTGCCAATCTCAGTTGCAATATATCTTGCCAAAGATGCCGCCTGGTCTTCGGACATCTCTCCGTTCAGTTCCAGCTTAACGCTGGCATAGGACTCCTGATTTCTTGTAACTAAGGTTCCATCATCTTCCGGAATATTTAAGTTAACATCTGCCGACTTAATCAAATCCATATTTTCCAGTTCTTTTGCAAATTTATCTTCCAAAAAGACCTGATACCGTTTACTCTTATCAGCTTCCGTTGTGCTGATACTGCCGCTTAATGCATCATCAATGGTAAATCCGTTGGTCGGAATACTGTTTGAACCAAGCAAAATATTTGCATCTGCCTGATTCTTTGCATTTACCGAAAAAGTCATTCCATCAGAAGAAACCTCATAATCTATGCTGTTTCCATCCAAAAGGTCTTTTACAGATGATGCCTGCGTTGCATCCTCACAGGTTATCAGCTGAACCATCGTAGGTTTCGTCATCACGACAGCCAGTATCACCAATGCAAGAATTACTACAGCCGTAATACTGATAAGAAGCGTCTTCTGCTTTGTTGTAAACTTCAGCCACCACTCTTTTATTTTTTCTAATATTGCTTTCAATCTGTCTGGCATAATCTACTCATCCTACCTATACTAAATCTGCATGTTCATAATTTCTTTGTAAGCATCTATTACTTTATCCCTTACTGCAACTGTATAGGATAATGCAATATTGGCCTTTTCCTGTGCCACAAGCAATTCATGGGTATTGGTTGATTCTCCCAATGCAAATTTAATCTCCTCTTCCTCTGCATTGTTCTGATAATTATTTGTTTCCTTCACCATGTTCATTGCCGTTGCAAGAATGTTATCAAAGCTTTCCGCACTGTTTGACTGCTGTGTTGCAGCTGTATTCTGTGTATTAAAAATATCTGAAGAAACTCCTGTTAATACATTAACATTCATCGTTTATCTCACCTTTCCAAATATCCTTTATGATTTACCAATCTGTAATCCCGCCTGCGCAATCTGTTTGCTTGCATCAAAAGCTGTTACGTTCGCCTCATATGCTCTGCTGGCATCAATGAGATTCGTCATTTCTGTTACTATATTTACATTCGGATATGACACATAACCATTTTCATCCGCATCCGGATTGGACGGGTCATATTCCATAGTAAAATCAGTAGAATAATCTTCTGTTACGGAAGAAACCTTTACTCCGTTTCCCACATAGCCTTCCCGGGAATCAGAAAGTACTTTACTGAACGGAGTTACGCCTTTTTCCGAAAAAGTTACGATTTTTCTGCGGTATGGTGTTCCATTCTCTGTACTGGTTGTATTTACATTTGCTACGTTCTCAGAAATGGTATCCATACGAAAACGCTGCGCCGTCATACCGGACGCACTGATATCAAACGACTGAAATAATGCCATTCTTTATTCCTCCCACACAATTTTATTTAATAACGGTTTTATACCGTGATATTTCCTGACTGATACTGTTGGTCAATCCCAGATAACGGATTGTTTCTGAGGCAAGCTCTACATTCTCCTGCTCCGGGTCAACATTGTTGCCGTCCAGGCGGTAAGAATAAGAGGCATTGTCGATATATGTCTTTGCATTCAGATGGTCCATATGGATATTTGCCACCTTGTCATCCAGTGAAACATATTTGCTTTTGCCCAGTTCGGATTCCAATGTACTTTCAAAATCCAAATCCCGGCGTTTATATCCAGGTGTATCAGCATTTGCAATATTATTTGATATTAACTGTTCTCTTTCCCAGCTCGCACTTGCGGCCTTATTCAACACATTCATATAGTCAAACGCATTTGAACTTATCATACTGCACCTCCATAGTTATCCATATTGTTATCGCATCATATTTTATTATAAATAATCTTGTAAAAAACACAAGTATTTTTTTCTTATTTTTACATTATCTAGTGTTTTTTTTCAATTGGCTACACAATATAAAAGGGATTTACAGCTTTTTTCCACTATAAATCCCTTTATTCGATGCACCATCCGTGTGCTCTTCTTTATATTCTGTTTGTTTATATTTCTATGGTTAATCTGCCTTTCGTATTCTGGCAAGTTCATCAAACACCACATCATTTACAACTTTGATATAAGTTCCCTTCATTCCGGAAGAACGGGATTCGATGACTCCTGCACTTTCGAACTTACGCAATGCATTTACAATAACGGAACGTGTAATTCCTACACGATCTGCAATTTTGCTGGCTACAAGAATACCTTCTGTTCCGTTTAACTCATCAAAAATATGAGTAATTGCCTCTAACTCTGAAAAAGAAAGTGTGCTGATTGCTGAACGCACAATCTGTACTTTTCTGGTCTCTTCCGCATTTTCCTCATTCACAGAACGCATCATTTCCAGTCCGACAACTGTTGTTCCATATTCACTGAGAATAATATCATCAATGTCATACTGGTTATCATAACGATATACAAACAATGTTCCTAACCGCTCACCAGCAATATCAATCGGTGTAATAATTGCAGAATATTTCTTAATATCTGATTCAAATCCTAATGTTTCCAGATTGACGTTTTCCTTTGTGGAAAGAATTCCAAGCAGTCTTTCATTCAGCATAGAATCAATAAACCCGCCTACTTCATCAACAATCAGTTCATGAATCTCATCAATTCCACGGCACTGGCTGCTTCCGAGTACCTTTCCTTTTTTACTGATAACAAGGATATTGGAATCCAATATCTCTGTCAAAACCTCACAGATATCATTGAACACAACCTTTGACGAATTATTATTGTGCAAAAGCTTATTTATTTTTCTTGTTTTATCCAACAGCTGAACGCTCATACTTATATCCTCCACGCTATATTCAGAATAACTAGACTGTTTAATATTTTATCATGTTTATTCTGATAATTCAAGGATTTGAATTGTACTTTTAATTCTTTTCATCCTTTTTTGGTTTTTCCTCTGAAAAGCCACACTGCTCATTGGAACAGGCAAGCTTATTGCCCTTTTCTACCATATAACTTCCGCACTTCGGACATTTCTCAGATGACGGCTTTGCCCATGACATGAAATCACATTCCGGATTATTCTCACATCCGTAATATCTTCTGCCCTTCTTGGTTTTACGTAGTACAATATCTTTGCCGCATTTCGGGCAGGCAACACCAATCTTCTCAAAATACGGCTTGGTATTACGGCACTCCGGGAATCCAGGACACGCCAAGAATTTACCATGCGGGCCGTATTTAATTACCATATTTCTGCCGCACTCTTCACAGATTACATCGGTTACTTCATCTGCTATCTGCACTTTTTCCAGATCTTTTTCTGCCTTCTTTACTGCCTCATCCAAATCCGGATAGAAATTGCTTACTACTGTCTTCCAGTTTACGGTTCCCTCTTCCACGCTATCCAGCAGCGACTCCATATTAGCGGTAAAATGTTCGTCCACGATACTGGAAAATGCTTCTGTCATAATGGAATTTACTGCTTCACCAAGCTCGGTAACATAAAGGTTTTTATTTTCCTTAATCACATATCTTCTGGCAAGAATGGTGGTTATGGTCGGAGAATAGGTACTTGGTCTTCCAATTCCACGTTCCTCCAATGCCTTTACCAAAGATGCCTCGGTATAATGAGCAGGCGGCTGTGTAAAATGCTGTTTTTCATCCCATGCATCAAAACTTAATTCTGTATCTTTATCAATGGACTTAAGCATCACATTCTGTGTGCTCTTTTCCTCATCTTCATTGGTGTATACAGACATAAATCCTTCAAATACAAGCTTGGATGCTGCTACGGTAAAAAAGTATTTTCCAGCACCGATTTTTACGGATGTTGTCTCATATTTTGCATCACTCATCCGGCTTGCAGTAAAACGGTTCCAGATTAACTGATACAGGCGGAACTGGTCTCTGGATAAAGATTCCTTTACCATTACCGGTGTTCTTGTAATATCAGACGGACGAATCGCTTCATGGGCATCCTGAATCTTGTTACTGCTCTTCTTTTCCTCTACATGGGAAGAAACATAATTTTCGCCATACTGCTCTGCAATAAAGCTGCGTGCCATAGCATCTGCTTCTTCTGAAATACGGACAGAATCTGTTCTCAGGTAAGTAATCAGACCAACCGTTCCGATTCCCTTTACATCCACACCTTCGTATAACTGCTGTGCTAAGCGCATGGTTTTCTGTGTGGAGAAATTCAATACCTTGGATGCTTCCTGCTGTAAGGTACTGGTGATAAACGGCTGTGGAGCCTTTTTATTACGTTCCCCTTTTTTCACATCTGTTACGGCAAATTTTTCTTTTTCAAGCTCTGCCATAATAGCATCTGCCTGTTCTCTTGAGGTGATATTCATTTTTTCTTTTGCTGTTCCGTAAAACTTTGCAGTTAACGGTTTCTTCTCACCTTTTACTTTCAGGCTGGCATCTAAGGTCCAGTATTCTTCCGGTATAAATGCATTGATTTCACTTTCACGGTCGCAGATCAAACGCAATGCCACAGACTGTACACGTCCTGCACTTAAGCCTCTTTTTACCTTTGCCCATAATAACGGGCTGATCCGGTAACCCACCATACGGTCTAACATACGGCGCGCCTGCTGGGCATTCACTAAATCCATATCGATGTCTCTCGGTTTTTTTAAAGAAGTTTTTACTGCATTCTTGGTAATCTCATTGAAACTAATCCGGTAAACCTTTTTATCAGAATTTGCCAGATTCAGTGCCTGATATAAATGCCAGGAAATTGCCTCTCCCTCACGGTCCGGGTCAGTTGCAAGATAAATGACATCTGCTTTTTTCACTTCTTTTCTTAATTTTGCAAGTACATCACCTTTTCCCCGGATGGTAATATACTTTGGTTCAAATCCGTGTTCTGCATCAAAGCCTAATGTACTCTTCGGTAAATCTCTCACATGTCCATTGGATGCATCCACTTCATAATTCTTCCCCAGAAACTTTTTAATTGTTTTAACTTTTGCCGGTGACTCAACAATAACAAGATATTTAGCCATAACCCTGCTCCTTTATTTTGTTCTCTCTATACGGTTATTCATGCATTTTTATATAATAATTCTTATATACTTCTTTGATAAAACCTGCATTTTCCAGCGTCAGCAGTATCTCACACATCCGGTCTACCGGTAGCTTTGTTTCTTCCAAAATCTGCTGGGCACTTTTCGGTTGCAAATCGAGAACACTATACACCACCCCTTCATCTTTTTCAAGTACCTTTTTTGAAAAAGCATTGGAAACTACTATATTGGCAAGATCAATTTCAAGATCCTTAAACCATTCCTCCGGAGACACTATGATGCCAGCCCCCTGCCGTATCAGGCGGTTACAGCCTCCACTTAACACATCTCCAACACGCCCCGGAAGTGCATAAATATCTTTTCCCTGCTCTAAGGCAAAGTCTGCCGTAATCAATGAACCACTCCGCTCCTTTGCTTCTATTACAACTACCACATCTGAAAACCCGCTGATTAACCGGTTCCGTTGTGGGAACAACTTTCCCAAAGGTTTTGTCTGCGGCATATATTCAGATAGAATTCCGCCTTTTTGTGTCATGGTCTGATAAAGCCTCTGATTCTGTCTGGGATAACAGTAATCTGCCCCGCATCCCATAACAGCATAGGTTTCTCCCTCTGCCGCCATGGCACCACTGTGGGCTGCTCCATCAATTCCTGCTGCCAGTCCACTGATTATAATGCAGCCTGCTTTTACTGCCAGTTCCGCCAGATGTTTTGCATAGTAACGACCGTATTCACTGCATCTTCTTGCTCCCACAATAGCAATACTTTTCTTATCTTCCGGTGGCAGACTGCCCTTATAAAAAATTCCATAAGGTGGCTTATTGATATATAAAAGACGTTTCGGATAGTTTTCATCCTCTCTTGTTACAAGATACAGTCCGCTTCTTTTTAAATTCTCCCATGCTTCTTCTAAGTTCCATGCTTTTTTATAGGTAAGAACAGACTTCACATCTGCTTCGGTAATGCCCGGAATCTGCATGAATTCCTTTTCTGACATGTCATATAAGACTCTTGCACTTCCGGCAAAACGAAACAGTTTTTCCACTTTTCCGGTTCCAATGTTTTCTGCCATCTGTGCCATACACGCCAGCCAGTATTTATATTTCATTCCATTTATCCCTCCCAGAATTTCTTATCTACATTCCGATAACAGACCGCCTCACTTAAATGTCTGGTTAGGATTTCATCTGAACCGTCCATATCTGCAATGGTTCTCGCCACCCGCAAAATTCTATGATAAGATCTGGCTGTCAATTCCAGCTTCTGATAAATGCTTTCCATATACTGTTTTTGTTTTGTCGATAATCTGCAATATTTTGTCAGTAATGCCGCCGGAATTCTACTGTTATAACGAATATTAGTTCCAGCAAACCTTTGCTGCTGCCGCTCCATAGCTGCAACCACCCTTTTTCTGATTTCTGCCGAAGTCTCCTGATGCGGATTTTCTTTAATTAAATCCTGATATTCCACACGCTTTGTCTCTACACAGATATCAATTCTGTCCAATAAAGGCTGACTGATTTTCTTTAAATACTGTTCCACCATTCCTTTCGTGCAATGACAGCGGTTCAAATCCGGATAATATCCACATCGGCAGGGATTCATGGCAGCCACCAGCATAAAATCCGACGGAAATTCATAATTTCCGGCAAGCCTTGCAAGCTTTACACAGTGTTCTTCCATAGGCTGTCTTAAAATTTCCAAGGTTTCCCGCCGGAACTCCGCCAGCTCATCTAAAAAGAGCACACCATGGTGGGCGAGGCTGATTTCTCCCGGTCCCGGAACCATTCCACCACCTGCCAGTCCCTGTGGTGTTATGGTATGATGTGGATTACGGAAAGGACGTTCTGCCATCCATGCTTCACTTTCCGTCAAAAGTCCCCTTACACTGTATATTTTTGTTACCTCCAGGGCCTCCTCTTCTGTCATCTCCGGTAAAATACCCGGAATTCTCCTTGCAATCATTGTCTTTCCTGCTCCCGGTGGTCCAATCATCAGAAGATTATGTCTGCCGCTTACCGCAATCTCACAGGCTCTTTTCACAAACTGTTGTCCATTAATTTCCGAAAAATCCGGTACTTCTTTTCTCTTGGCCTTTTTCTCCTGCCCGATTTCTTTTTTCTCAGGCTCCCAGAATTTTATTTCATCATTAAAGCCTTTTATCACTTCTTCCAGTGTACTTACACCAAACAGACGAATTCCTTTTACCAATGCAGCTTCTTTGGCATTTTCTACCGGCACCATACAGGCGTCCATCCGCTCCTGTGCTGCCTTTGTCACGATTGGTAAAACACCATGAATCGGTTTTATTCTTCCATCCAGTCCTACTTCTCCTACAATCAGAAGCTGTTCCAGCCTGTCTTTCGGAATAATCCCCATTGCTGCAAGCACTGCCACTGCTACCGGCAAATCAAAGGACGAACCGGATTTTCTTACATATGCCGGCGAGAGATTAATCGTAATCCGTTTTGGAGGGAGACGGTATCCACAATTTTTAAGGGCTGTCCGCACCCGCTCTCTTGCCTCCCGCACTTCTGCCGATAAAAATCCTACCATTTCAAACACTGGCATACCATCCGTCACATCTGCTTCCACGCGGATAGGAATGCTCTCAATGCCACGCACGATTGCCGTTGATACAATACTGTACATTAAATTTCACCTTTCTATTTTGCAATTATTCTGTTTTTTGTAATTATTTCATTTTCTCTGTTCATTTTGTTTGTCCGGGATTTTTCTGCAGAAGAACTCTGCAATTTACATGAGCAGCCCCAAGATGGGTTATTCATCATTTATTTCGATAAAAAAGATGGACTCATCATATCATGAAATCCATCCTTTTCAAATACCAATTTAACACATTATAAAAATTTAATAATTGTAACCTTTTTCAAAATAAGCTTTCAGCTTCTCCAATGCCCTTTTTTCAATTCGTGAAACATAGGATCTCGAGATATTTAAATTTTTTGCAATCTCCTTTTGTGTCACCGGACAGTCCGTTTTTAAACCATAGAGCAGGTTTATGATAATCTGTTCCCGCCTGTTTAGAACCCGGGGCAGTATTTCATATAATGTCTTCACATTTCTGTCATACTCCATCTGCTCCACCACATCCGGTTCGTTATGCTCTACAATATCCAGTAAATGTATCTGGTTTCCCTCTTTATCTGTTCCGATTGGCTCATAAAGGGACACTTCCCTGGCAATTTTACGCTTACTGCGCAGATACATCAGAAGTTCATTTTCGATGCATCTCGCTGCATAAGTTGCCAGCTTATTTCCTTTTTCTACCCGGAAGGTATCGATTGCTTTAATCAATCCAATGGTTCCAATCGATATCAGATCTTCCATATCCTCTTCCACATTCTGATATTTTTTTACCACATGTGCTACCAGACGCATATTATGTTCTATCAGAATATGTTTTGCTTCAAGGCTGCCTTCCCCAAGCTGCTTTAAATATTGCTTCTCTTCCTGTATAGTCAATGGAGATAAAAATGTTTTCAATACAGCACCCTTAAAAAGCGATTTATTATATTCTATGCGTCTGCCAGGTTCTTCGTGCCTTTCCTCCTTTTTTTATCTCTATCCTTTTCTTCTGTGTCTTTTTCCTTTATAATTATCCTTATGAAGCGAATATTAGACTATACCATAACAAATGAATACAAAAACTATACGATAAGAGAATTTCTTACGGAAAAAGGATACCCGAAAGGACTCCGGGCACATCTTTTCCGCACCAAAGATGTTCTTTTCCGAAACGGTGATACCGGGCACAGCAGTGACCGGCTGAAGGTTTCTGATAAATTAAAGATTATTTTAGAAGAATCTATGCCAAAAAGCTATCCCGCACCGGAAAACATTCCCCTTTCCATCCTCTATGAAGACGAAGATATTCTCGTTATCAATAAACCGGCACATATGCCTGTCCACCCATCCATGACACATTACGAACATACCCTCTCCAATGCTGTCTTTTATTATCTGGGTAGCAAAAACGAAGCCGGTCCTTTCCGCTGCATCAACCGGCTGGATAAGGATACTACCGGTATCACAATCCTTGCAAAAAACAGTCTCAGTGGCGGTATCTTAGGCAGACAGATGAATGAACGGAAAATCCACCGCACCTATCTTGCCATTGTCCGTGGTATTACCCCGGAATCCGGTACCATTACTGCGCCAATCGGCAGAAAGGAAGGTTCTGTATTAGAGCGTCAGGTAGATTTTGGGCAAGGTGAATACGCCTGCACCCATTACCGCAGACTAGCTGTGAAAGAAATTTTTCCAAAAAATACTTTTTCAAGGGAGCCTCTTTCACCGGATGCACTCTCCCTTATTGCTTTGCGGCTTGACACCGGCAGAACCCACCAGATTCGTGTCCATATGAGCTACCTCGGCTACCCTTTAATTGGAGATTTCCTTTATAACCCGGATTTTTCCCTGACAAAAAGGCAGGCTCTTCATGCCTGCCAGTTAAAATTCGAACATCCAATCACAAAGGAACAGCTCTGCTTTACGGCTCCACTTCCTGCCGATATGCAAATGCTGTTCCCTGAATTTCATGTTCCAGATTTGGACAATCTATTTTCGGATTAACGGATTCTTTCGGTAAGTCCGACTTTCTTCTGCACCTTACGCAAGGTCTTATTAGAATAATAAGCTGCTTTTTCGTCATTCATTTTAATCATGCTGTCAAGATAGGTCTTGTCTGCCATCAGTTCCCCATAACGTTTCTGCAATGGCTCTAACTCTGCAGCAACTGCTTCTCCTACTGCCAGTTTGAAATCACCGTAGCCTTTTCCGTCAAATTCTTTTTCGGTTTCTTCTCTTGTCTTACCGGTTACACAACCATAAATATCAATCAGATTACTAATGCCCGGTTTATCTTCACGATATACAATTTCACTGCCGGAGTCGGTTACTGCACGTTTAAATTTGCGGATAACGGTATCTTTATCATCTAAAAGGCGAATAGTTGCATTCGGATTCTCATCGGACTTTGACATCTTTTTCTCCGGCTCCTGCAGACTCATAATCTTTGCACCTGCTTTTCCGATATATGCCTCCGGAATTGTAAATACATCTCCGTAAATAGCATTAAAACGCTGTGCAATATCTCTGGTAATCTCTAAATGCTGCATCTGGTCAATTCCTACCGGAACCACATCTGCCTGATACAAAAGAATATCTGCCGCCATCAATACCGGATAGGTATAAAGACCTGCATTGATATTATCTGCATGCTTTGCAGCCTTGTCCTTAAACTGTGTCATACGGTTTAACTCTCCCATATAAGTAAAGCAGCCTAATATCCAGCTTAATTCTGCATGTCCGGATACATGGGACTGATAATAAATACAGTTTTTCTCCGGGTCTAATCCTGCCGCTACATATAATGCATAAAGAGAACGGGCATTTTTACGGAACTCTGCCGGCACCTGTCTTAAGGTAAGGGAATGTAAATCCATAACACCATAGATACATTCATATTCATCTGTAAGATTTACCCAGTTTTTCAATGCTCCCAAATAATTTCCAAGGGTAAGGGTTCCTGTTGCCTGCATTCCACTATATAAAATCTTCTTTCCGTCTAACATTTATTTATCCTTCTTTCTTTTATTTTTCAATACTTCATATCGAATATATGCATAAGTCTCTTCTTCGCCGCATTCTGCCAGCATATGAAGAAGGCACTCTAAAAGTTCTCTTGATTCCTCATGAATAATATGATACTGCTTTCCATGTTCGTAATAAGCCAGAGGACTTTCGTCGGTATATTTTTCTCTCTGGTAATTCCTGCTTGCTGCCACCCGGTCAATAAACATCTCAACAACATATTTTGTTGGCATCTTCATTCCAGTAATTCCGGTGCATTTCTCCGGTCCGTAATCAATCCAGTATTCCATATGATGCTTGTTTCTGCCCTTATGGTGCAGCCAGGCTGCGGAATACCCCTTATCCTCACGCTCGGCATTGTTGGGACTCATATTTCCCTGAAAATACTTACATCCCACTAAAAATTCCGTTGGTGAATATTTCGACAAATCATGCAATAAGCCCTGGCGGTAAAGTCCAACTTTAAAACAGCCTTTCATGACCAACATCTTGTGATGATTAATTGTGCAAAAATGTTTCCATGCTTTCATCTTACTTTATTTCCCTATTAATATCTGAATGGACATCCCGGCAATTTCTACCTGGACTGCATCCATTTTCATTTCTTTCTCCAGAAAACCATTTTCATTTCCTGTATCCATTACTTTATACCATTTTTTGCTTTTTGGCAATTTCGGAAGTGCAAGGAACTGTTTTCCGGTGTGAAAATTATATGCCACATAAATCATTTCCTCACAATCCGCATACAGTCCGCAATAAAGCATCCCAACCGACTGGCGGTTCGGACTAAATCCCACAGTCCATGCACTATCGCAGTGAAAAGAAAGATCCGGATATCCCAGTCCCTTATAATCATTCATCCGCATCGGCTCTTCCATCCGAAGAACCGGGTGTGCCTTACGAAAGGCTGTCATTTCCTTTACAAACTGTTGTAAGGATGCATATTTCTTATCATTTTTCCAGTTTACCCAGCCAACCGCATTATCCTGGCAATATGCATTATTATTTCCCCTCTGGGAATTACCAATCTCATCACCGGCAGCAAGCAGTGGAATACCCTGTGCTAAAAATACTGCCGTAATCGCATTTCGAAGCTGTTTTTTACGCAGGCTTTCTATATATTTTTTGCGGGTTGGCCCTTCAATGCCATAGTTGTCGCTGTAATTCCAGTCATTTCCATCCGCATTGTTTTCCCCATTTGCTTCATTATGTTTCTCACTGTACATAAATACATCTGCCAGTGTAAAACCATCATTAGATGCTGCATAATTCACAAATCCGGCATATTTCTTCTGCTTACGCATCTGGTTTACAAAATCGGTAAGACAGATTTCCTTATGATTTAACATTTTCCGCAACGGATAATAAAATTCATCCCGGTAAACAAATAAATGCGGATATGCATAATCCTGTTCCAGCAAATCCTCCGGAATCGTATCTGCAAACAGCTTACTGCGGCACAAAATCAAATCCTGTGCCATAGCACGAACCGGAAGATTTGCTCCCATCAGACGGAATCCATCCACATGATATTCCATCACCCAAAAGCGCAGGGCTTCTAACATCAGATTCTGATTGATGGTATCAGGAAAATAAATTTCCATAATACATTCCATGTCATTTTTATGCAATGCCTTAATTAATGATTTCAAGGCATGCTCCGGCTGTCTGCTTTTGGTAAATGCAGCCTTCGGCGCAAAATAATTGCCTTCGGTATAGCCCCAGCAATTTATCTTCTCAACTTCCGGCAGCTTCTTTGTATCCGTCTTCTGTTCTTCCTTCCAGGTCACATAATCCGGCAGTTCACAGGTTTCCGGTATCATCAGCTCTTCAAATTCATAAAAAGGCATAAATTCAACGGTTGTAACGCCCATATCACGAAGATATCCTATCCGGTTCTCTACTGCTTCAAAAGTTCCTTTTCTTGCTCCGCCATTACTACCCTCCATGGTAAAATTTCTCACATGAAGTTTGTACATGACCATATCCTTTTTGGCAATTTCCGGTGCCACATCCTCTTCCCAGTCAAAAACATCTGTGGAGAAACCGCTTTTCACCTGATAATCCATACCAAAGCGTTCCTTTTCTCCCCACTTTTCCCTGCCTACAATTCTTCTGGCATATGGATCTGTCATAACCTTACCGTCTATTTCAAAATTATAATCAAAAGAAGCCGGTTCAATGCCCATTACCATAATTGAGCGCAGTGCACCCACATAGTAAGTATCCGGAACCGGTATTTTTCCAATTTTCCCTGTTTTCTTTTCATACAGTACAATACTGCATTTCTGCTCTTTTCTCCCCTCAAAGGTAAATACAACCCCATCATTATGCACAACTGCTCCCATGGTTCTGTAATCGCCTTCCCGAACATTGTATTTCACTTCATCATCCTGCACTTTCCTATATTCAAGTCTCTTGAAAAGATTATAACACGATTCATTGACAATTGATATGTAAATTTTTATAATTATAGTGTAGTGTATTGTTAATTAGTGATATAAGAGGTATATTCATGCATACAGTTGCAACAAAGGATTTACACCCATGGCATGGTGACTGCCACTCCTGTCATGAGCAGGCATGGGCAGATGATTGTAGAAGCACACAAAATGCTGACAACTCAGATGATTGCACACCTTGAGTTTTACGGAATTGAGAGTGCCAGAATAATAGACGGTGCTCTGCCTGTTGATGCCATTCAGTCAATGGCTGAAGAAAAGGAAGCAGTTGACCGGTATTCTGAACGGGTAAGAAACAGTAAAGAATTCAAAGTTTTTAAAGCAAATTACGAAAAAAAGTACCTTTTTTAGAAAAATCCATCAATGATTTTGTCACAAAAAACATTCCTTTAGATCAGGAGGCTCTTTTATCCTGCGCTTTAGATCTTTTTGCCAGACATTCCACTACAATTTCCATGTTCGATATGTTGCACAATATGCGCAAAATTACCGATTCCACTTATGCCCACAGTCTGAATGTTTCTTTAATCAGCCGAATGATTGGTATGTGGCAGGATTATAATGCAGATGATTTAGAAACTCTGACTCTGGGTGGTCTCTTACACGATATAGGAAAAAGTAAAATTCCACCTGAAATCATTAACAAGCCAGGGCGCCTGACCCCGGAAGAATATGAACTGGTGAAAAAACATTCCGAATATGGTTATGAACTGCTGAAAAATCAGAATGTATCTGTCCGTATCAAAAAAAATTGCTCTCACCCATCACGAACGCTGTGATGGAAGCGGCTATCCAATCGGACTTATCGGAGATGATATTGATGATTTTGCCAATATCGTTGCTATTGCAGATGTCTACGATGCCATGACTGCTGACCGCTGTTATCGCCGCGGCGTCTGCCCGTTTGAGGTCATTGCCACTTTGAGCGGGAGGGTCTGGGTAAATACAAACCCCAGTTTATTACCAGCTTCTTGGAGCATATTGCCAATACATATATTAACAATGATGTCATGCTAAGTAATGGCATGACCGGTAAAATTGTGCTGATTAACAAGCATCGCCTGACCCGTCCGGTGGTTCGGTTAGAAGACGGTAAATTTATCAATCTGGAAAAACGTCCGGAACTCTACGTTCAGACAATTATATAAAGAAAGAGGTATTTTATGGAAAACAAACAGTTAAAAGATGAAGACGATATCATGGTAACATTGAATTTAGACAATGGGCAGGATGTGGAATGCAAAATTCTTACTATCTTTGAAGCAGGAAAACAGGATTATATTGCGCTGATGCCCTTAGATGAAATGGGAAATGAAAATGCAGATGGTGAAGTATATATCTATCGTTACTCCGAGGATGAGGATGGAAATCCTTCTTTAGATAATATTGACAGTGACGAAGAATACGAAGTTGTCTCCGACCGTTTTGATGAATTATTAGATGAAGCAGAATTTGACGCAATGGACAACTAATCATCCATTACGTTTCCTGCAATTCTTTTAAGAACCGGGATGGTTCTGCACTGTGATTATTCAACAGCTCTACCGAGAAGAGGTAGAGCTGTTTTTTTGCTCTGGTCATCCCCACATAGAACATTCTGCGTTCCTCTTCCAGATCCGCATCTAAAACAGCTTTCTTATAGGGCATGATTTTCTCATTTACATCAATCAAAAATACCACATCATACTCTAATCCCTTCGAGCTATGTAGGGTTGATAAGACAACGCCCTCTCCCTTCGTCCGCTGCTTCTCCATGGCACGCTGTAATTCTTTAAATATTTCTCTTTCTGTTTCTGCCAGTCATCAAAGCTATCGAACTCTTTGGTCATATCGGTAAGCTGTTCTAGAATATCCAAAAGTTCTTCCTCATTCATACCTCTCTGATCTGCATATTCTTTGATATAGTCATCGTAGCCGATTCCCTTGCGGATATAATTCACCGCTGCAAAAGGCTTCATTCCGGCTAACATTTTGCAGTCATGATAAAGCCGGTCGATTCTTCGTGCAATCCAGGACTGCTCCATTTTATCATAATAATCTGCCCAGACATCAAATGCTACGGTATCCTCTTCCAGACTGTCCCGCCCAATATAACGGTTCGGCCGGTTCATAATCTGTAAGAAGTCTGCCCTTCTTCTGCTTCCATGGGCAATCCGAAGATAACTTTCCATATCTTTTGCAATCCAATGCTCATAAATATTAGGAATATTATCCCTTGTACGGAAAGGAATATTATATTCCATCAACTGCTGCATCAGAAGTCTTGGCTGTGTATTAGTGCGAAACAGCACCGCTGCGTCCGACCAGTCACCACCAGCTGCGGTATATTCCTTAAGTGCATGAATCAATCCTAAATTTTCTTCCCGCTGCGTCCGGTAAGTCTTACATACTACCGCTTCCTTTGCCGGATGAAATGCCTTAATATCCTTTGCAAACCGCCCTGTATTGTGGGCAATCAGTCTTCCTGCCGCTGCCACAATATTTCCATCGGAACGATAATTATAATTTAATACAATCCGCTTTGCATCAGCATAATCCTTCTCAAAGTTCAGCATAATCTCCGGTCTTGCCTGGCGGAACCTGTAAATAGACTGGTCATCATCCCCTACCACAAAGAGATTATTTTCCGGTGCTGCAAGCATCCTTATAATCTCATATTGTAATCCATTGATATCCTGAAACTCATCAATTAAAATATATCGGAACTTCTTCTGCCAGAGTGCTAAGATATCCTTCCGCTGGCTGAAAAGTTCATAGGTATAAACTAACATATCATCAAAATCAATCAGCCGGTTCTTCTGCAGCATCTTCTGATAATTCATAAATACATCCCGGAATGTATGCTCTGGAAAATTAGAAGAATAATAATGTTCAATGGGAATGTTCGAATTCTTTACACCGCTGATTTCAGATAACAGAGTCTGGATACATTCATTTTCATCTTCATAGTCAATCGGAAAATGACGTAAAAGATTCCGGATAAATACCACCTTCTGCTCATCTCTTATAATATTTTCTGCCCGATAATGATAAGCATACTTTAATACCGTAAAAAACACCGCATGAAAAGTACCAAAAGTAGCCGTTGTGGATGTCTGATTCGTCAGCGAAAGAAAACGCTCCTTCATCTCCATAGCGGCTGCTTTTGTAAATGTCACCACCAGAATCTCTGATGGTGACACCCCATATTTTTCTATCAAATTTTTCGTTCGATGGGTAATTACGGCAGTTTTGCCTGAACCGGGCCCCGCCAGTGTAAGGCAGGGACCCTGATAAAAATCAACAGCTTCCTGTTGTGCTTCATTAAATTGCATGAAATGCCTCGTAACTTTTATTTCTCAAGTGCTTTCGTAAGAAGTGCAATTCCGGTACGGATACGTTTTAAGGACTCTTCCTTACCAATAATTTCCATAATCTCAGTTGCACCTGCCGGTGTCATCTGTTTACCGGAAACCGCTGTACGAACCGGCCATAATACATAACCATTCTTGCAGCCCTTCTCTGCCACAAAATCACAAAGTGTCTGATATAGTGCATCATTACTGTAATCCTGTTGAGCCTCTAATACCGGAAGAATCTCTGTCAAGACTTCCAAAGAGCTCTCTTCTGTGGTCTTCATCTTCTTATGGGTATACATTGCGGTATCATACTCTGGAAGTTCCTCAAAGAAGTCAATCAGATTCTCAATATCCGGGAAGATTTCAATTCTGGTCTTCACCATCTCTGCAATCTTGCGGATATCATAATCCCTGGTAATTACTTTCCGGATATATGGCTCTGCCATTTCAAAGTACGAATCAAAATCCATTGCCTTGATGTATTCGCCATTCATCCATTTCAGCTTTGTATAGTCAAATACAGCCGGTGATTTGCTCATATGATGATAATCAAAGGCTTTTACCAGCTCCTCTAAAGAAAAGATTTCCCGGTTATCTGCCGGACTCCACCCCAGTAATGCCACAAAGTTTACAACTGCCTCTGTTAAAAATCCCTGTTCAATCAAATCTTCGTAGGAAGAATGTCCACAACGTTTACTTAACTTCTGATGCTCTTCGTTGGTAATTAACGGACAGTGTACATACACTGGCACATCCCAGCCAAAAGCTTCATACAGACGGTTATACTTTGGAGAAGAAGAAAGATATTCATTTCCTCTTACTACATGTGTAATTCCCATCAAATGGTCATCTACTACGTTGGCAAAGTTATAAGTCGGATATCCGTCTGATTTAATCAGAATCATATCGTCCAGCTCCGCATTATCAACGGTAATATCTCCATAGATTTCATCATGGAAGGTTGTTGTTCCTGTCTGAGGATTGTTCTGACGGATAACGTATGGGACACCTGCAGCAAGCTTTTCTTCTATTTCTTCCTTGCTTAAATGCAGGCAATGCTTATCGTAAACAATAATCTCTTTACCTGCAACAGTCTGACGCAGACTCTCTAAACGCTCCTTATCACAGAAACAATAGTATGCTTCTCCTTTTTCAATGAGTTTCTTCGCATACTCCAGATAAATTCCCTGTGCCTGACGTTCACTCTGCACATATGGGCCAACACCGCCATCCTTGTCCGGACCTTCATCATGTAACAATCCAGTCTTCTCAAGGGTACGGTAGATAATATCTACCGCTCCCTCAACATAACGTTCCTGGTCTGTATCTTCAATTCTTAAAATAAAATCTCCGCCCTCATGCTTTGCAATTAAATATGCATAAAGTGCTGTACGCAGATTTCCTACATGCATTCTTCCTGTAGGACTTGGTGCAAATCTGGTTCTAACCTTGCTCATTCTATTAACCCGCTTTCTTACTATTAATTTAATTCGATTTCCCGTAATTCCTTTGGAGGAAGCTGCTTGGTAGAAGCTTTCTTAATCTTCTCGATTTCCTGTTTTGCTTTCGGAATCGGAAGAATAGTTCCTGCTCCGGCGATACATCCGCCAGGACATCCCATTCCTTCAATCATACATCCATTCATCTTACCAGCCTTGGCAAGCAAGCATCAGCATCTTCTTACATTCAGCAAGACCTTCTGCATGTTCAATCTTAACATCCACATCCGGATAATATTCATGTACACATTTTTCAATGGCATCTGCAACACCACCGGCACATGCATATCCACGACCTGCAGCAGTTGCATCATGCATGGAGCTTTCACCCTCTGTCTGGTTCGGATCAATTCCTTTTGCTGCAAACATAGCGTCTAACTCTTCAAATGTGATTACAAAATCAACATCGCTTCGTACAGTTCTTCTGCTTGCTTCCAGTTTCTTAGCAGCACACGGTCCGATAAATACTACTTTTGCATTCGGATGTTCTTTCTTAATGCTTCTTGCTGTAGCAACCATAGGTGTAAGCTCAGAAGATACGCTCTCGATTAAATCCGGGAACTGTGTCTTTGCAAGCATGGACCATGCAGGACAGCAGGAAGTAAGTAAGAACGGAAGCTCTCCTGTTGCAACATGATTTGCATAGTGATGTGCTTCTGCTACTGCACCGATATCAGCTCCAAGTGCAACCTCTACAACCTCTGAAAAACCAAGTTCTAATAAAGCTGCCTTTACATGCTTTGGAGTAGCTCCAGGTCCGAACTGACCTACAAATGCAGGTGCAATTTCAGCGATAACTTCTCCGCCTTCTTTCATACACCGGATCAACTGGAAAATCTGTGATTTATCTGCAATTGCTCCGAATGGGCAGCTTACCATACACTGACCACAGGATACACATTTATCTGCATCAATCTTTGCTCTTCCGTATTCATCTGTTCCAATTGCTCCAATTCCACAAGCCATGGAACAAGGTCTTTCTTTCTTGGAAATTGCATCATATGGGCAGGCTGCTTTACATCTTCCACATTTGATACATTTCTCCTGGTCGATTACAGATTTGCCATCTACCTGGGAGATTGCTCCCTTTGGACATACCTCCATACATGGATGTGCAATACATCCCTGACACATATTGGATACTTCATATTTCTTTTCTTCGCACAGATTACATGCAGATGGAATTACCTGCATAAGAGGTGGCTCATAATATTTTTCTGCCACATTGCTCTCTTCGAGGCCACTGGTAACATGTACCGGTTTATCCTGTGGCCGTAAAGACATACCCATAGCAAGTCTTACTCTTTCTGCTGCAATCGCACGTTCTCTATAAATACTTTCACGGTATGTAGGAACATCTCCAGGGCAAACTGTATATGGAACTGCCTCAACGGCATCGTTCAGGTTTGCACTGTCTGCTTCATAAGCAATTTTTGCTACCTCCGTAAAAATGCTTTTTCTCAAATCTGATACTGGTGTACGTAGTCCTCTCATCGTTTCCTCCTAGAAAAAAATTGTATTATATCATTGTTCATAACCACGCACAGTATTATCAATATATAACACTATGCTAACAATAATCTAGCACACCACTTTCAATAATACAAGTAGCCTGCTCCTATGTTCTAAAATAAATACTTCTTACTACTTTTTCCTCTGGGAACATTCTTTGCAGACCGCATCCGTATCTGTCCTTCCACTACATCCGCTGCAGCCAATGCAGCCTCCCTCTTTTTTCTTTTTCATCATAGCATATACCGCAAAGGCGCACCAGCAAAGAATCAGTAATAGCAAAATAATATCATTAACGCCCATAATATCTGCCTCCTAAAAAATCAGGCTGCCAATCTGAAAGACAACAAATGCTGCAATCCATGCAACCACGCACTGCATTACCACAACACCAAGTGCCTGAAGCTTTGAACCCATCTCCCGTCTGATTGCTGCAATCGCTGCTACACATGGTGTATAAAGTAACGTAAACACCAGGAAGCTGACTGCTGATACCGGCGTAAACAGAGTTCCAAGGCTGTTGCCCAAAGCAGTCACACTGGTTCCAAGAAGTACACTCATGGTACTGATTACTGCTTCTTTTGCAGTAAATCCGGTAATCAAAGAAGTGGATACTCTCCAGTCCCCAAATCCAAGCGGCGCAAAAACCGGTGCAATCACACGGCCGATTAATGCCAGCAGGCTGTCTGCGCTGTCAGATACTACATTCAGTCTGGTATCAAAAGACTGTAAGAACCAGATAATAATCGTTGCAAGGAAAATAACGGTAAATGCCCTCTCTAAGAAATCCTTTGCCTTGTCCCACATCAGGAGTACCACGCTCTTTAAAGATGGCAGCCGGTAATTCGGAAGCTCCATGACAAAAGGCATCGGTTTTCCACGGAATGCGGAATGCTTGAATAAAAGTGCCACCAGAATTCCCATTACCATTCCACCAACATAAAGTGCAATCATAACAAGCGCCTGATATTTTTCAAAAAATGCTGCTGTAAATACCGCATAAATCGGAATTTTTGCCGAACAGCTGATAAATGGTGTCAGCATAATGGTCATTTTCCGGTCTCTTTCGGATGCTAAAGTTCTGCTTGACATTACTGCCGGAACCGTACAACCAAATCCAATCAGCATTGGAACAAAGCTTCGTCCGGAAAGTCCGATTTTACGCAGCAGTTTATCCATAACAAAGGCAACTCTTGCCATATAACCGGAATCTTCCAGAATAGACAGGAAGAAAAATAAAACCACAATAATCGGCAGGAAGCTTAATACACTTCCGACTCCGGCAAATACACCGTCAATAATCAGGCTGTGTACCACCGGGTTAATTCCATAAGAAGTCAACCCCTTGTCAGCAAGATTCGTTATGTATGCAATAAAAACTGCAAGATAATCACTTAAAAATGCTCCGATAACACCGAAGGTCAGCCAGAATACCAGCAGCATAATCAGAAGGAACAGCGGGATAGCAAGATATTTATTCGTTAATACGTTGTCTATCTTTACACTACGGATATGTTCTTTGCTCTCATGGCACTTTGTTACTGATTTACTGCACACCTTTTCAATAAAGGTATATCTCATATCCGCCAGAGCGGCATTTCTGTCCATATGATGGTCTGTTTCCATTTCTTCAATACTGTGTTCCATCATATCCAGTTCGTTCTGGCTCAGCTTCAGTCTGTCAATAATGTCTGTATCCTGCTCTACAATCTTCGTTGCTGCAAAACGTGGTGACATTCCGATATTCTGTGCATGGTCTTCTACCTGATGGGATACCGCATGAATGCAGCGGTGCACAGGACCTTTCTCGCAGAAATCCGTTACCTTTGGATATATCTTCTGTCCTGCCATCTTCATGGCGCTGTGTACCAGGTCTTCCACTCCCTCTCCCTTTACCGCACTGATTGGAATAACCGGAATTCCCAGTTCTAAAGACATCTGTTTTACATCAATACTTCCGCCGTTGTTACGCACCTCATCCATCATATTCAGAGCTAATACCATCGGAATATGCATTTCTAACAACTGCAGGGTCAGATAGAGATTTCGCTCAATATTTGTTGCATCTACAATATTGATAATTCCATCCGGCTTTTCATTTAAAATAAAATCTCTTGTTACAATCTCCTCACTGGTATATGGACGCAGAGAATAGATTCCCGGCAGGTCAACTACCGACGCATCCTTATGCTCTCTGATTTCTCCCATTTTCTGGTCAACCGTTACACCCGGGAAATTTCCAACATGCTGGTTGGAACCGGTGAGCTGATTAAATAATGTGGTCTTACCACAGTTCTGGTTTCCTACTAATGCAAATATCATTCTAGTTCTCCTCCGGTTCTACTTCAATTTTTCCGGCATCTTCTTTTCGTATGGTCAGTTCATATCCACGAATCCGGAGTTCAATCGGGTCTCCCATAGGTGCTACTTTACGCACCTGCACCTTTGTCTTTGGAATCAGCCCCATATCTAAAAATCTACACCGCAGTGCTCCTTCTCCCCCTACTTTGGTTATTACCGCTTCTCTTCCAATTTCAAGTTCATCCAGTGTCATCTATTTTCCTCTTCTCTTGTTATTGATATTTTTTCTCAATTAATTATTTTACCGCAGGATTCTTTTTTTCACAATATAAAATCTCACATTCCTTTTCATCTGCACATATATTAATATGAATATTTTTATTGAGGTCAGCATATGAACAACTGTAATTGTCAGCCACAAAGCAGCCGTCCGGCTGTTCCGACACCTTATACGAAACAGTTTGCCTGTAATCAGGAACTTGCCATGGCTTATGTTCCATGGCAGCAGTTCGGCAATCTGTACGAACCTGACCAGGCTCTGCGTAATGGCACAGTCTTTCAGGATTTAAATAAGCCTTTCCATGGTTCTATGAAAGGGGGCCGATTCTGATGAACAATATGCCAATGGACCAGTCCCAGCTTTTAGACTGGATTAATCAGGTCAGCTTTGTAGCTTATGATACTGCCCTTTACCTTGACACCCATCCTTATGATGAAGAAGCACTTTCCTTCTATAACCACTACCGTACCCTGCGGTTAAAAGCAGTGAAAATGTATGAAGAAAAATATGGTCCCCTGACTTTAGACGGTGCCGACACAGACGGTCACTGGAGCTGGGGAAGCATGAGAAATCCATGGGAAGGGGGAAATTGTTAAATGTGGCAGTATGAAAAAAGACTGGAATATCCGGTCAACATCAAACAGACCGATCCGAAAACCGCACAGTATATCTTAAGCCAGTACGGAGGTCCTGACGGAGAAATCAACGCATCCTTACGTTATCTCTCCCAGCGCTATTCCATTCCTTACCGTGAAGTAGCCGGACTGCTTACCGATATTGCGACAGAAGAAATTGCCCATTTTGAGATGATTGCAACCATCGTGCACCAGCTTACCAGAGACCTGACTCCGGAGGAAATCAAAGCCTCTAACTTTGGTCCTTACTATATTGACCACACCCTTGCCGTATGGCCACAGGCTGCCGGTGGTGTTCCACAGAATGCCTGTGAATTCCAGTCCAAAGGCGATCCGATTACTGACCTTATGGAAGATATGGCTGCAGAGCAGAAAGCCCGCACCACTTACGATAACATTCTTCGTGTCGTAAAAGACCCGGACGTTGTAGATCCGATTCGTTTTCTGCGTGCCAGGGAGGTCGTACACTTCCAGCGTTTTGGCGAAGCACTCCGGATGGTACAGGAGCACCTTGACTCCAAGAACTTCTATGCATGTAACCCGGCTTTCGATAAGAACTGCGGCTGCAAATAAAACTGTGATAGAAAAGAATGTGCCTTGGCACATTCTCGCGCCTGCGGCGGTTGCTTGCGACATCTACCTTATACGCCGCAGTGCGCATCCTCGCGGAGCGTTTTTTACTTTACAGGAAAGCAATTTCCTGTAAAGTAAAAAATAGCGTATCACCGATATTTTCTATCGATGATACGCTATTTTCATTCTCCGGTTCCGCAGAGCCGGTTCACAGAATTAATAATCTCACGGACTTCCGGGATTTCCTCATGATACTCTTTCATGAGTTTTTCAATTTCTTCCTTCTGTTCTAATACTACATCCATGTTATATTCAATGGATGCCCGGATTTTCTGCCGCCGGCTCAATAATTCATGCTTGATTTCCACCATTTCACGCTTATCTACCAGTGCATTGGGCTGACTAATCCAGACCTTTGCATCATAAAGTTCATATTTTTGCAGCATGCGTACTAACTTTCCATTAAAATATTCCAAGTCATCACTGTTCCGCTCAAATTTCTCTCTTTCCCGCCTGGCTTCTAAGTACTGCTCCCAGAGATAGGTCAGTTCATAGGAATTATGCACATGGTATTTCTCGCAGGCATAATCCACCGCATTCGTAGAATTTACATACTTTATTTTAGTACGGTTCAAAAGAGTAATGGCATGATTCATGTTCACTTCTGCCCGCTTGATTTCTCTTGTATTATTCTGATTCCGGTACAGCATAAAGAATCCACTGGCTGCCGCAGCTACCATCAGAATCGTAAATAGAATCCGTACATCCATTTCCAATGCCACATGAAGAACCAATATGACTGCAAGGAATGCCAGTACCATGCCAAATACTACATAGGATGCTTTCCGCAGAATCTTCTGTTCTTCCATTAACTCTTCCCGGTAATAGGCCCATTCATTCTTCTCCCCTTCCAGGTAATTCATATCACGCTTTACGGCCGCCTGATACATCTCATTTGCCTGCAGGGTCCGGATGGATTCCGTCAGAGTCTCCTCTTCCTGTTCCATCTGTGCATACTGCGTATCTGTCAGCTTCTTGGTTGCTTTCAGATAATCGGAACGGGACTGATCCAGTGTAAGAATACTGTTTGCAGTATCTCTTAAAGCAGCTGCCTCATCTTCCGGCAGTTCTTCAATAATCTGGATATCCTTTAAATAAGAAGTCACCACACGATATTCAGACTTTTCATTTTCCAGGGTCTTTGTGGTGTCAATCATCTGTTCACAGTGACCCAGAACATAATGTTGTACTTTATGTTCATCCTTCCGGTCTTCTTCCGATAACGTATCCTCTGTGATACATTCTAAGACCTCTTCGATTGTTTTCTTTGGTTTCCTTTTTCTTCTAAAAAATTTAATCAATGTTATGCCCACCGTCCATTGCTTTCGTAAATATATTTTTTCTTATCCAGCACATCCCGAAATGCTTCCAGTACTTCTTCCTCATCATTCCATTGCTTATGAATATCCTCTAATGTCTTTTGCAGTTCTTCTGATACTTCATAAACCTGTTCCTTTTCATCCGGTGCTGCCATCCGCCATGCTTCTTCCATCTCCCGCATACATGCCGGATTGTTATTATAGTCATAAGCTTTCTTAAAGCATCGTGCCGCATCCCGGTACAGGAATAATCCGGTATGTGCAACTCCAATATTATTCCATATATTTCCTATGACAGAAGTAGCCAGCTTCCCCGCCTCTTCCTTCTGCAGCAGACGCATATATTCCCTGATAGCCATGACATACCGATGATTCATAAGGCTTCTGTCTGCCCTGATTTTCATACATTCAATTTCTGATTTATTTTCTACTTCTGCCAGTGCATATTCGATTTCATCTTTTTCTTTCTTTGTGCAAAAGCCACAGGCATCCATCAGAAGCCGGACTTTCTTTGCCAGCGTCATTTTCTTTCGGACAGCCTCTTTTAACTGCCCGGCTAACTCCAGGTCTTTTAACTCCTCTGCAATCCAGCTGATTAAATCATCCGACACAAAAGAATCGTCAAGATATTCCGTGTGGTTTAAAATATACCAGTTCAATTCCTCCAGGGAATAGATATTTATCATATTCTGTTCTAAATAATATGGCACATCGGTTTCTTTCCGATTGCATAAAATCAATTCTCCCATGAGTTCTCCTCCTACAGTTCCATTTTATATTCCCACACTTTTTCAGAGCTTTTATAAATCTCTCCAAATCCAAGGTCCCGTATGGTAACCTTTACAGCGGAATCCGACAGTGCTTCTGTCATAACAGAAAGTCTGGTCATACGTTCCGGCCGTTTGGGAATATCCGTAAGCTCTAAGGATTCTATCTTTGCTTCCCTGCTGTCCGGAAGCTGCAGCCAGAAATCAACGGTATTCGTACCTGCCAGTAAAATCTCGCACTGATTCTTTGCTTCATACCAGTTTTCTCCTGCACTTACCAGTGTATGGAAAATAAGTTCTTCCCGGTCTTTTACTTTAAGGCTGATATTTACCTTCATCTCATTCTCGCCAATATAGACAAACTGCCATGGCTGCATTCCGGTATGGATGCAGGATGCATAACAGGCTCCCTTAGCATAAAGATTTTTGCCTAAGAAAACATGCCTTCCGTTGCAGAGAAATTTTAAGGATTCTCTCATCCATTCTCCATCAAAACCATCCCCGGTCAGATATACCGAAGAATAAATTTTACGGGAAACGGCATCTGTTACTACATCTAAAAACGCAGTGTCTTTATTGCCAATCAAAGGACCATAATCTTTCAGATAAATATGAACCAGCTGTGGTGTGGAATTCAGATTACGCTCCATGTAATAAAAGCGCATACTGTTCTTGGAATAATCAAAGAGAACTGCATCATGCAGCCACAGTTCTTCCTTCTGGCTTAAAGCATAGTAATAAAAGCTTTCTGCATAATCGATGACATGATACTGCTCTTTTGTCCACTTCATCCGTCCGGCTATTTTTTCAATCAGTTCCATCTTCTCCCGGTTTAAAGTATCCATGGTAATGGTAATTCTTGCCAGCTTCATGGATATGCCGAATTTCTGCGGTACCGTAAGAATTTTACGGACAAAGAGACTTAACAGTTCTACCGTATCATAAGTTTCCCCTTCCACGGTAACCTGTTCGCCTGCCAGTGCCCGGCCAAAGAGCCGGTCACAGCCGCTTCCTTCGCCATTTTTCATGACAGTCTCTGCTTCTTTTCCGTAATACCACTGTCCGATTCCTCTCCGCTTACAAAGGCTTAATGGAATCTGGTACAATTCACTGCCTGCCACGGTACTGATGGTATCCGGCTCTGACATATCGGATGTACAATATGATACTAATGCGTATTTTTTTCCAAAATCAAGTCCTATTGAAAGGCTTTTTTCCTTCATACCATCACCCTGTTATTGTTTTCCCTGTTATTACATCAGTTGAAAACGTTCTTCATTCCTTTTCTTCATGCTGTCATATTTCCGTAAAAGCCGCTCTAACTTCTCATAATCCTTTAAGGTATATTCTAATTCCATTTCATTCAACATATCGTAGGTGCTTCCGTTTTCCCTGCCACAGATATCCTTACAGGAAAGCCGTCCACTCTCAGTCACAACGGACTCCCGTGGTGCTTCCTCTGAAATATAATACGGAATTTCTTCTCCAAAGAATACGATAAATTCTTTTACGAAAATGCCCTCATACATCTCATTCATATCTTCATCCACATAGGATTCACCCTTCTGATAGTGAACCACCACACGCTTACTTGGGTTTGTCCGGTATTCCAAAAACTTCCGGTCGTAAAAATGAAATCGATAGCGAATCTCTTCCGGCATCTGCTGATAAAATGCAAAATAAAGATTCTGTGCCAGCTGCTCCTGTAGAAGCTGCTCTGTCATCTCCATTACACCTTTTTCTTCTATGGACAAATCCCTCTTCGCCACTGCATAAAGCAGTGCCAGCTTCATCACCTGGCTTAATTCTTCCTGTTCCTCATAATTTTTCTTTAAGCCTCTAATGACATTTTCCGGTACAATGCCCTGATGCACAAAATAGAAATGTGCGAAATAATTTACATATGCTTTCTGCAGAAGATGCGGTGCTCCGTGTGACACAAAGCTTTCATAAATGCTCTGCACCTGTTCTACAAATTCTGCTGTATATAACATCTGCATCAATAACCGTTCTTCCAAGTCTCTGGTATCTATATCAAAAGTCTGCGCTGCTGACCAGACCGCCGCCATTACACGGGTCGGACCGCAGTAGAACTGTGCTAAATACTGCAGCATCTCTTTATTGTATTTCTTCGCCTGAAAAGTCACTGCACACAGTGCCAGCAGGAAGTCATCACTTTCATAATCCACTTCTTCTATTTCATAAGTCAGAAGTGCTGTCAGTTTCTCCAGCCGGATGCCTTCCCAGCCAAATTCCCGGATATCCGGATATGCAATCTCATATAACCGGTATTCCAACATCAGATTCAAAAAATAGGCTCTGTCATCCCGCTTCATAGAAGAAAGCGGTGCATGACGCAGACACTCTTCCACCAGTTCCTGATTATCTTCCTGCTCATAGAAATGTACTGCCTTTGCATAAAGCTCTGCCCGGTAACTTTCCCGCAATGCTTCCTCTTTTAAGAAGATGCGTAAATACTCACTGTCCTCCGGCATAAACGCACGGTGGGTATCCCTGGATGTAAAATGATACAAAAGATACGAAATCTCATATGGTGCATATTCCATGCAGGTACGGTAAAAGGCACCAGGCCTCATCAGCTTTTCCAGCTGGTATGAAATCTCACTGCCATACCGGTATCCCTTCGTATCCTCAAATACAATGACATAGTCCTTGCTGTATAACTCAAAATAAGCACTGCCATTTACAATCGGCACACACTGCACTTTTCGCAGCTGGTCATGCAAAACATACATCCGCACAATATTCGGTGCAAAGCAGTTCATTTTATGGGTAAAGAGAATCTTCGCCAGTGGTCCTGCCATCTCTTTTTGTATCATGCCTTTATTTAATAAATCAGAATAGATAATCGCCAGATTATCATCAATATGACCTTCTTCTATCTGGGCAATTGCGAATTCTTCCATCCGCTTCCGGTAACTGGAATATACCTCCGGCTCTTTCTCCTTTAACGCTGCTACATTTGCAAGCAGAGCCGCCTTCTGTTTGTATGGAATGCTGCTGTTATACTGAAAATACATCTGTATCATCCGTGGAATTTTCTTAATGGCAAGTAAATCCATGGACATTAAATATGCTTCATTTAATCCTGCCAGCCGCAAATCTTCCTCCACGCCACGTTCAAACCAGATATGATAATGCAATCCAAAACGCTGCCCCCTTATCAGGTAAGCACAGATTGCTGACAACATCTGATTATTCTGGAATTTATCATATGCCATACACATAGTCTTATAAAGCAGCGGATGAAATACCCGTTTTTCCGATACCAGCGTCGTAATCTGCATGGCAAGGTCACTGGTCAACACACCTTTTTTTGCCGCCCAGTAAAGAATGCGGATTTCAAAATCAGTAAGTCTCGTTAAAAGATACGGATTCTGCCAGTATAAATAGAATCCTTCGATATAGAGAAACGGACTGTTACAGCCGTCTAACATCTGGCTCTCAATTGCCCGGATTTTCCTGGTATCATTCTCACAATATTCTTTCTTTAAGAAAAGCAGCATCCAGAACACCCGGATATCATCGGTTTTCTGATAAATTTCTTCAATCTCTGCAGTCAGCCGGTTCACATAGGATTCTTCACGCTCCCACAACGTACGGAGATAGAGAAAATATGCATAAAGCGGTGTATCTTTTGCTTCCTCTTTCCGCCGGAACTCATCAAATAACCACTCTGCCTCCTGCTTCTGTCCGCTTACCAGTAATGCCTGTATTTTCATCAGAAGATACCAGTCATTTTCCGGCCGCATTGCAATCAGATGATTCAGTGCATCTAACATTCCTGATGCAAAAAGTCCTGCGCCAATCTTTTTCATACGATAATTGAGATAGATTCCGGTGATATGTGCAAGTGTTCTCTGCTCTTCCAGATAATCGATATGCTCCTGTTCTCTGCGCTCCGGTGTCCTGATTATGGTAATCTCATAAGTAAGATGCTGATAAATATTTTCTAAAGTAATTCTTCCATAATTTTTTCCGGTATGAAGTTCTGCCGGGTCAATATAATAAATAAGGTCGCAGATACTTCCGGTAAAATCATCTGAAGTATAAACATTCTTTTCCAGTTTTAAGAAGCTGCTGTCTGTCTGTGCTTCAAAACTTATATACCCCCAGCCATTCTTCTGCACAAAAAGCGTTTCCTTCTGCTCCTCTTTGATATCCTGATAGGTAATTTCCTGTTCTTTTAACGCAAGCTCAATGCGTGGTTTGGCATTGATCGTAACCAAGAACTCCTCCATACCGGAAATCAATGCTCCCGGTCCGCCAAAGCCGGCATACCATAATAGTTCTTTTCCTTTTTCTTCTTTTAATACATGTTGAAAGCCCTGGGAAGCAAACAGGCGGTAAGCTTCCATATAATCCGTCTGTGCCAGTTTGACAAAATCACTGAGATTTCGGATTCTTCCGGTAGACGCATTTCCATAAGGCCGGATTATAGACACAACAAAAGAAAGGCTGTATTCCAACTGATTACAAATAATACAGAATTCACCCTTTTGTATATCACCAACCCGGAAACCCTCACTATGGAACTGAAATCCGATTCGGACTTCTTCCCCTTCAAATTCCGGTGTCAGACATTCCATATATGGATTAGAGGAATAAATCAGCCCCTTTACCGGAACATGGTTGGATACTTCAATCACAAATTCTCCCGTATAATCCTGTCCCTCTAATACCTCAATTTCAATCTTCTCTTCCGAAAGAGATAAAACCGGCTGTTCCTGTTCAAATTTTCCTGCTGCAAGTCTCTGAATCCGTCTACGCAAAATGTCACCTGCTTTTCCTTCTCCGATATGAGATTTTGTTGCTTTTTCTCTCATTACAGTTATAATAGATTATAAACTATTTAAAACACACATGCAACTTTCTTTCCGTTGTATTTTAACAGGAGGTCTTTTTCATGATAACACCAAAAGAACATTTTCACGGAAGTGATTTAGAGAAAATAGAAGCCGTTTACGGTATCAAAAAAGAGGATATTACAAGCTTTTCCGCCAATGTCAATCCCTTAGGCGTATCTCCGCTGCTGCGAAGTACTTTGGCTTCCCATATTGATGCCATTACATCCTACCCGGACCGGGAATATACTTCTTTAAGAGAATGTATTGCTGCCTATACCGGCACCGATGCCAGCCAGGTCATTGTAGGAAATGGCTCCACGGAATTAATCTCTCTTTTTATTCAGATTGAGCATCCAAAAAAAGCCATGATTCTCGGTCCGACTTATTCGGAATATGAGCGCGAAATTTCCTTAGGCGGTGGTACTACACTCTACTATCCACTCCGTGAAAAGGACGATTTCGTCCTTGATGTGGATGATTTTACCGCTCACTTAAATGAAAGCATCGACCTTTTAGTACTCTGCAATCCCAATAACCCTACCTCATCCTGTATCAACCGGACGGATATGCGCCGGATTTTAGATATCTGCAAGCAATATGATATCTTTGTCATGGTGGATGAGACTTATGTGGAATTTGCCGATAACATGGATGAAATTACCGCAGTTCCACTGACCCACTACTATAACAATATTATTATCCTGCGTGGAACATCCAAATTCTTTGCTGCTCCGGGGCTCCGCCTTGGCTACGCTATCAGCGGCAATCAGGATTTAATCAAATCCATCAATACCAGAAAAAATCCATGGACCATTAACTCTCTTGCCGTAATTGCCGGAGAATTGATGTTTACCGATGAGGAATACATCCAGCAGACAAAATCTCTTATTTCTTCAGAGCGTGCCCGGATTTATGAAATCTTTAAAAATCACCCGGATTTCAAACCATACAAGCCATCCGGCAACTTCATGCTTCTTAAAATCTTAAGAGAGGACATTACTTCTGCGGATTTATTTGATAAAGCAATCCGGAAGAATATGATGATTCGCGACTGCTCTACTTTTCCTTTCTTAGATAACAAATACATCCGCTTCTGCTTTATGATGCCGGAGATGAATGATAAGCTGATTGACTGTCTTCTTTCGAAGTAATTTCTTATTTTTCTCCGCTAATCTGTGCCAGCCGGAACTGCCACTGGCAGTTTCTATGGAATTCATGGCGACGTAAAAAGGCGAAACCAGTCTATTTTTGATTGGTTCCGCCTTTTCTTACTTTACAGGAAATTGCTTTCCTGTAAAGCGAAAAACGCTCTGTGAAGATACGCAACAAGTAGTTTTCTCATTTACTCCAGATTTAATTTCTTATGGGTAATCAATGCTGTTATGATATAGCATACAATTGATACCCCGATGGAAAGTATCATGCTCTTTGAAAATATATTTCCATACATATTTGCAATGGTCAGGGTAAAGAAGCTGTCATCTCCCATTGCAGCCTGTTTCTCAACAAATCCATTTGCTGAATTAATGGATATCACAAAAGATATAATCTGAAGAATCGCATATAATACACCATACATTACAATAGACATTGCAACTTTGTGGCGGAACAACTGACCGATTGCCATGCTGGCATATACCATAAGCATAGCTGAAAATGCAGAAATCACACTATATAATATTGCCCAGCCAAAAAGTGCCGGAATCGAAATTCCTATCATATCTCCCAGCTGCTGCAGCAATTCTCCCAGCTTGATTCTTTCCCCTTCATTACCCAGATTCAATCCAGCTGTCACGATCAATGAAAATGCCGAAACATAAACAAGTATTGTCGTAATTGCATCCCAGAATACCGCCACCAAAAGCTTTCCATTAATCAAGGAAAAGGTGGTTACCGGAAGGGTATGTGACAAATAACCTTCTGCACCATACATGCTGTGGTAAAACCGAACCAGCAGAAAAATAAATGCCGTAACGCTCAATGCAATCAGCCCAATGATATACAAGAGAAGCATTGCCAGCCCGACCAAGGCTCCTATATCTGTTTCGAAAACCTGCATTTTCATCATCAGCATGCCAATTAACGTAACGCCGACCAAAACCATTGCCAGTGGAAATAATACTTTCCAGGTTGCTTTCATTTCATGTTTCATTACTTTTCCTAACATCTAAACACCTCCCGGAACAAAGCATCCACCGATTTACCCTGATTAATTCTAATATCATCTACTGATGAAGTCAGGCTGATTGTTCCATTCTGAATAAAGACTACCTCATCTAATACATTCTCAACATCTGCAATCAGATGGGTTGAAATCAGAATCGTTGCATTCTCATCATAGTTGGTAAGAATCGTCCGCAATATATAATCTCTTGCCGCCGGGTCTACTCCTGCAATCGGCTCATCCAGAACATATAAGTCCGCACGACGGCTCATTACCAAAATAAGCTGCACCTTTTCTTTGGTTCCCTTGGACATGGATTTTAATTTATCATTGGGATTAATGGATAATTTTGCCAGCATATCATAAGCTCTTACCACATCAAAATCCTGATAAAAATCTTCAAAATAATCTAAAATATCACGTACCCGCATCCCCATGTTAAGATATGTATGGTCTGGCAGATAAGAAACCACCTTCTTTGTCTCTACGCCAATCTTCATTCCTTCCACCAAAATCTCGCCCTCATCCGGAGTAAGAATTCCGTTAATCAGCTTAATCAGTGTTGTCTTTCCACTTCCGTTCGGTCCTAAGAGGCCAACAATATGTCCGCTCTCTAAGGTCAGGTTCAGATGGTCAAGCGCAGTTTTCTTTCCATATCGCTTGCATACATCTTTTACTTCCAATAATGTACTCATGCCTGCTCTCCCTCCAAAATCTCCTGAATCAAAGATAAGGTTTCTGATTTCTTATAGCCAAGCTTGCTCATATTTTCCAAAAATTCCTTAATCTGTTCCTGTGCCAGATTATTCTTCAACTCCTCAATCATTTTTGCATCCTCCGTTATAAATCTCCCGCTTGTACGCTGGGAATACACAAGTCCTGTCCGCTCTAACTCTGTCAGTGCTTTCTGCATCGTATTCGGATTTACTGCAGCTACCGCCGCCAGATCCCTGACAGAAGGTAACTTATCTCCCGGACTGTATTTACCGGATATTATTTCCATCTGAATCCGCTCCACAATCTGAATAAAAATAGGACGATCCGAATCCAATTCCCATGCCATGCAATCACCCCTTTCCGTATTTTTGTACTATATAAGTAATACAATATATTCTTACGACGGATTTGTCAAGAGGATTTTCATTACCAATCCTTAATTTATTCCTCATGTCAGAAATAGTGGCCACCAGGTGGCACCAGTAACCAATAAGGTGGTCACTTAGCCACCAGCTTATAAAAACTTCCCGCATTGGTCCATCTTTTCGTAAAGTTAAAAATGAAATGTACACCAGACACGAAGACAACAAAACTGTTACTGAAACTATTCCTGCTTTGGACTTCATCCAGAAACTGATTGTCCACATCCCTGAAAAACATTTCAAAATGCTTCGCTACTATGGGATATATGCAAAACATCACAAACAGGAAAAGAAACTTCTGGTTTTAGAAATTTACCACAAAAAACTGCACTATTTGAACAATATCGAAAGGTTATGAAATATGGATAAATCCATGCTCATAATAATTCTTTCTCCATAGTCAGATAGTGCAGCTACCCTAAACCAAAACAAAAAACGTCATAAACAACGTCATGGCGAATCTAACATTCGCTCTTTTGTCATGTCATTTTTTATTTCCAGTTTATTATACACTATTTCTGACGATTTGAGAAATTTCCTACAAAGCAAGAAAAAGAGCTTCCCATGATGGAAAGCCCTTAAAATTTACATAATGATGCCCCTTGTTGCAAACTATGTCAAACAGTCCGGGGCCTTAGCTTAATCGTTAACTAGAAGTAAATCATACATAATTATTCTACTGTGTATGTAAGATTATTACTTTCTGCATATTCTTTTGCATACTGTTCAGCATATGAACCTGCTTTTTACAATAAGATGAAAATCTCTTAAATGCATTTCAGTAACACTTTCTGGTATTTTTAAATCCATACCAATATTTTTAGATGGTGCATCAACCGTATTATTTATGTCATCTTCGCCAATCTTTTGAAGTCCATCATTAAGAGTAACTTCCTGTATATTCGTATTAAGAAACGGATTACATCCAATCGTCTTAACAGAATCACCTAAAACAACATATCTTAAATTTTCACAATTTCCAAATACTCCCTCACCTAAATCCTTTATATTATTTCCAATTTTGATAGCAACTATATTCTTATCGTTAGCCAAAGCATACGTTCCTAAACTAACAACTTTTTTTCCATTTATTTCATCTGGAATAACCATTATCGGATCTTTTCCAATATACTTATCTATTACTATCTCATCTGCACTATCATTGAACTCAAAATCCTCTGCTGGTGTCTCATCATGGCTCATCAAATCATCCATAGTGATTTCATCTGCTGATTTATAACTAGTATCATTCTTATTATCAGACTTATCACTTGAAGATGTGTCTTTCTGGCTGTCCTGCACATCTGCTGTTTGTTTTGTTTGGTCTGTCTTACCTGCATTGTCTGATGACGAACTTCCACAGCCTGCTGATGACACAGCCATTGTAAAAATCATTCCTAGAATTAATAGTCTCTTTTTCATTTTCTTCTCCTTTGAAGTTAATTATTTTATATAATTTTATATTACTTTAGTAAATGGCGCAATAGGTCAGAATTACCATTAATCAGATAATTTCTGTAATAAATATGGATTTTGCTTACAGTAAAAAGTGACTTGACACGCTCAACACACCTATTCTAGCACCATTATGAATATATTACAATCTATCTTTACCGATTATTATGAACATATCATTTACGAACTCCATTCACGTCCTGCTGTCATTGAAAATGTCAACAAGATGATTCATTGTGGTGACTCTTCTCATGGTGGTGCCATGTATGACTGTCCTCACTGTGGAAATCTTAAATTTGTTCCCTTTCGCTGCAAAAGCCGTTTTTGTCCTTCCTGTGGCAACAAATATAACCAGCTTCGTTCTTTTCATATGTCCTGCAAACTTGTTTCTTGTGTTCATCGCCATTGTGAAATGGAATCCTCATATCCACGCTCTCATCTCCGAGGGTGGGGCTGGTAACATCACTCCCTGGTGTCCTGTCAAACACTTTGATTACAATTTCCTTCGTAATGCCTTCCGTAAAGTTCTCCTTGAACAGCTTACTTCCCGCATTGGTCCATCTTTTCGTAAAGTTAAAAATGAAATGTACACCAAACACGAAGACAACAAAACTGTTACTGAAACTATTCCTGCTTTGGACTTCATCCAGAAACTGATTGTCCACATCCCTGAAAAACATTTCAAAATGCTTCGCTACTATGGGGTATATGCAAAACATCACAAACAGGAAAAGAAACTTCTGGTTTTAGAAGTTTACCACAAAAAACGTCATAAACAACGTCATGGCGAATCCAACATTCGCTCTTTTGTCATGTCATTTTTTATTTCCAGTTTATTATACACTATTTCTGACGATTTGAGAAATTTCCTGTAAAGCAAAAAAGGAACGCAGAAAAATCCTGCGTCCCTTAAGCATATATTATTATGCTTTATTCTTTATTTATTGCGTAAGAATTCATCAATTCCCTTTGCTGCAGTTTTTCCTGCACCCATGGCAAGGATAACAGTTGCTGCTCCGGTTACTGCATCTCCACCGGCGTATACGCCATCTTTGGAGGTTGCTCCGGTCTCTTCTTCTGCAATGATACATTTTCTGCGGTTGATGTCCAGACCTTTGGTAGTGGATGAAATCAACGGGTTTGGAGAGGTACCAAGAGACATGATTACGGTATCTGCCTTGATTTCGTATTCAGAACCCGGAATCTCTACCGGGCTTCTTCTTCCGGATGCGTCCGGCTCACCTAATTCCATCTTAATGACACGACAGCCTTTTACCCAGCCGTCTTCGTCTACTAAGATTTCAGTAGGATTCTGCAGAAGGTCAAAGATAATGCCTTCTTCTTTTGCATGATGTATTTCTTCTTTTCTTGCCGGAAGCTCTTCCTCGCCACGACGGTATACGATATGTACCTCTGCGCCGAGACGTTTTGCGGTACGGGCTGCATCCATTGCAACGTTACCACCACCAACTACAACAACTTTTTTGCCGGCTTTGATTGGCGTATCATAGTCATCACGGAATGCTTTCATTAGGTTGTTTCTTGTTAAGAATTCGTTTGCAGAGAATACTCCCATTGCCTGCTCGCCAGGGATTCCCATAAATCTTGGAAGTCCTGCACCGGAACCGATAAATACAGCTTCGAATCCTTCTTTTTCCATTAATTCATCAATGGTAACTGCTTTACCAATGACAACGTTGGTCTCAATCTTAACGCCTAAAGCTTTTACATTTTCTACTTCTGCTGCAACTACTTTTGACTTTGGAAGACGGAATTCCGGAATACCGTAAATTAATACTCCACCGGCTTCATGTAAAGCTTCAAAAATAGTAACATCGTAGCCAAGCTTTGCCAGATCTCCGGCACAGGTCAGACCTGCAGGGCCGGAACCGATCACTGCTACTTTGTGTCCGTTTAACTTCTCTGCTTTCTTTGGCTTGATACCGTGCTCTCTTGCCCAGTCAGCTACGAAACGCTCTAATTTACCGATTGCAACCGGCTCACCCTTGATACCACGGATACATTTTCCTTCACACTGACTCTCCTGTGGGCATACACGGCCACATACAGCAGGAAGTGCAGATGATTCACTGATAATATGATAAGCTTCTTCGAAGTTGCCTTCTTTCACCTGTGCAATAAATGCCGGAATATTAATGGAAACCGGACATCCTTTCATACACTGTGCATTTTTACAGTTTAAGCAGCGTTTTGCTTCTGCTACTGCTTCTTCTTCATTATAGCCAAGACAAACTTCTTCAAAGTTTGCTGCACGTACCTCTGGCTCCTGTTCACGTACAGGTACTCTTGTTAATCCTTCCATTATTTGTCACCTCCGCACTGACCGCATCCACCATGATGGGTATTGCCTTCCTGCAATTTTAACATTGCACGGCCTTCTTCTGTCTTATACTGAAACTGTCTCTTCATTGCCTGGTCAAAATCTACCTGATGTCCGTCAAATTCCGGTCCATCCACGCATGCGAATTTTACTTCGCCGCCAACCATAAGACGACATGCTCCACACATTCCGGTTCCGTCTACCATAATCGGATTCATGGATACAACAGTTGGAATGCCAAGCTCCTTGGTCAGTTTACAAACGAATTTCATCATAATCATTGGTCCGATGGCAACACAATGATCGTAACGAACACCTTTATCCCATAATTCCTGTAACTGGTTGGTTCCCATTCCATGGAAGCCATAAGTACCATCATCGGTTGTTACATAAAGATTGGTTGCAACTTTACGCATTTCTTCTACCAGAATTAATAAATCCTTGGTCTTAGAACCCATGATAACATCACAGTCTACCCCATGTTCATGTAACCATTTTACCTGTGGGTAAACCGGTGCTGTTCCAACACCTCCGGCGATAAATACGATTTTCTTTTTCTTTAACTCTTCTATATCTTCCTCAATAAGGTCGGATGGACAGCCCAGTGGTCCAACAAAATCCTGGAATGTATCTCCTTCCTCTAAATATGCCATACGCTCTGTAGATGCTCCAACTGTCTGGAATACAATTGTTACAGTTCCGGCTTTCTCATCATAATCACAGATGGTAAGTGGTATACGCTCACCTTCTTCATCGATTTTCACGATTACAAATTGTCCTGGCTTTGCAGATTTTGCTACCCGCTCTGCTTTGACATCCATAAGATAAATCTTATCTGCCAGCTTTTCCTTTTTTATAATAGGATACATACTATACCTCCATACTTTGTTTACATCAACTCGTGGAATTCCAGACCACTAGATTTAATCATATAGGAAAAGTGTCAGAAAATCAACATTTTCCGACACTTGTTTCTTAAAAAAAATTTACCAATTTCTATTTTTACTGTGCTGACATTAAAATTCTGTCATTGTCAAGACGCTTTCCTGCCTGGATGCGGAACTGCTCCAAAAGGCTGTCTACCGTCATTTTCTTCTTCTCTTCATCTTTTAAATCAAGGACAATATTTCCGGAATCCATCATCAGAATCCGGTTGCCAAGCTCTAGTGCCTGATGCATATTATGGGTTACCATAAGACAGGTAATATGATGCTCTGCAATAATTTTTTTCGTCAGTTCCAATACTTTCTCTGCGGTTGCAGGGTCAAGTGCTGCCGTATGCTCATCCAAAAGAAGAATCTTCGGGGTCACCATCGTTGCCATCAGAAGGGTAAGTGCCTGCCTCTGACCGCCGGATAACAATCCCACCGGCTGCTTCATTCTGTCTTCCAGGCCCATATCAAGCTGGGATAACAGTTCTCTGAATTTTTCTTTATCGGATTTACGGATTCTGCTGAAAAATGCATTTTCTTTTCCGGATGCACGAAGATATGCCAGTGCCATATTTTCTTCAATGGTCATATGTGGTGCTGTTCCCTTTAACGGGTCCTGAAACAGATGACCAATGACTTTACTGCGCAAAAATTCTTTCTTATATGTAATATCCTCTCCATCTAGAATAATCTGTCCTTCATCTACATAGAACGCACCTGTAATCGCATTAAATGTAGTTGATTTTCCTGCCCCATTACTTCCTACGATTGTAGCAAAATCTCCATCTTCAAGAACCAGGTTCAAATCACACAATGCTTTCTTTTCATTTACGGTTCCCGGATTAAATGTCTTAGATACATGCTTCATTTCTAACATTATCGGTCACCTCCCATTTCCTTTGTATTTGCTTCCGCCAGACGCATATTGTCTTTTAATTTCTTCTGTGCTGCGCTCTTCTGTCTGACAAACGCTACCTTCTTCTTTAAGAACGGGAATGCAATTGCAATTGCTACGATAATTGCAGAAACCAGTTTCAATGCCTCTGCCGGAACATTCAGTCTTAATGCAACGGCTACTAAGAAACGATAGAGACAGCTTCCTAATACAACGCCTAATACTCTGCGGAACATGGAGCCTTTTCCGATAATGGATTCTCCGATAATCAGGCTGGCAAGTGCGATGGTTACCATACCGGTTCCAAGGTTGATATCGCAGGATTTCTGGTACTGTGCTAATACACCGCCGGATAATGCAGTCATTGCATTGGCTACACAAAGACCTACGGTAATCGTAAAGGATGGATTAATGCTGGAGGCTTTTACCATGTCAGCATTATCACCGGTTGCCCGGATGGAAAGACCTAATCTGGTATTTAAAAATGCGGATAAAATCACGCCGATTACCAGTACGATTAATGCTGCCACAATCAGTTTATACCAGCCACCACCAATGGCATTTTTTGCCATGGTAAATATGGTATTGCAGTTAAACAGGTTCACCTGGGAAGCAAATCCCATGACTGCAATATTAATGGTATAGAGTCCCGTATTTACAATGATTCCTGCCAGAATTGATTCAATTCCAAGCTTTGTCTGCAGAAATGCTGTGATAAATCCGGAACATACACCGGCTAACATTGCTGCTGCCAGTGCCAGAATCGGATGACCCTGTATCGTTACCATGGCACATACGGCACAGCCTAAGGTAAAGCAGCCATCGGTTGACAAATCTGCAATATTTAATATGGAAAATGAAACAAACAATGCCAGTGCAACCAGGGCGTATATACACCCTAGCTCTAATGCACTTTGTAAAATGGATATTGTAAATATGGAGCCCATTCTTTAATCCCCTGACTATCTTATCATACTATCGTTTTATCTTTTTATTCAAACTCTTCTGCGGTCTGAATCTCTACTACTTTTTCACACATACCGTCAAATACGCTGTAATCAATTCCAAGCTGGCTTGCCACATCTGTATTTACAGTTGCGATTCCGTTGCTCATGGTCTGTACTGCTGTTGTTGCAGGATCTTTCCCATTTACTAAAATATCTACTACAATATCTGCTGTTGCAGTACCAAGGTCAACATAGTTTACACCGAATCCACAGAAAGCTCCGTTTAATGCGAAGGAGTCAGCTCCTGCATAATGCGGAATGCCTGCTTCTACAAATTTCTCATAAATTGCAAGTTCTGCTGTCATTACGGTATTATCGGTTGGTGTAAATACGGCATCTACACCGGCTGCAACTAATGCATCTGCTGCAAGAGAAATTTCATCATTGGTTGTTCCTGTTTTTTCTACATATTCAACGCCCTTTTTATCAAGATAATCTTTTGCGTCCTGAATTGGAACAGTGGAAGAATCCTGACTCTTATTATATAAAAGACCTACTTTTTTAATGTCTTTATTTGCTGCAAACATTAAGTCCATTACTGCTTCTGTATTTAATGCATCCGATGTTCCGGTGATATTGGAACCAGGTTTATCCATACTTTCAACAAGTCCTGCGGTAACCGGATCACTGACTGCAGAGAATACAACCGGAATCTGATTTTCTTCTGTTGCTGCCTGCATAATCATTGCGGTTGGTGTTGCGATTGGAATAATCACATCTACATCTTCTGCAACCAGGTCTGTTGCAATCTGGTTTAAGGTAGAAGAATCTGCCTGACCATTGTAAGTATAATCTTTATAATCAAAAGTAACACCGAGCTCTTTTGCTTTTGCATCCAGCTCTGCTTCTACTGCTTTCTCAATCTGATTTAAAGAAGCATCATCTACATACTGTACGATACCTACTTTATAAACTTTACCATCTGCTGCAGCCTTCTCTGTTGTTGCTGCATCATTGGATGCACTGTTGCTTCCGCATCCTGCCATTGCTGCTACTGCCATAGCCATTGTTAATACTGCTGCCATCATTTTCTTCTTCATAATTACTACCTCTTCTTTCTTATATGATTTATTGTTGTTCATAAGAGAAAGCGCTTTTACTGTTTTCCAACAGTAAAAAACCGCCTCAAGCTTATGCTTGAGACGGTAATAAAATCTTATTATCGCGGTACCACTCATATTGACGAATTGTCCACTCATTCATGTACGAATCATACATGCCGGATTGGTAACGGGTTCGGTTCCCGGTGACGCCTACTGTTAATTCAGGCCACCCTCGAAAGTCCATTCAGCAAAATCTTCCATACTGCAATTCCACCACCTGCAGCTCTCTTTGATTTCCAATCAAGCTTACTACTCTTTCTCAACGGTTTCTCTTATTGAAGTTAGAATAATACTTTTCTTTCACATTGTCAACACTTTTTTATGAGAAATATACCAGTTCATCTTCCGGCTTCTCTGCCGGCTCAATGGATACCGGATAAAGGACAGGTCCTTTTCCTCTGTATTCCTTGGCAAATTCCACATGAACTTCTGCGGTAATATTTATCCATGATTTGTGACCGATTTCTTCCGACTTCGGATATTTGCATTTAAATCCTAAGAACTGGACATCCTCTACACAACAGGTCATGGCAAAACGTCCCGGCACGAACATGCCCTTCCTGCTCATCTTTTCCGGATTATATACCAACGCAAGGAATTTGATTTTCTTGCCATCGTATTTCTTCGGATTATCCTGTGCATCCATATACCAGATTGCATAATCTGCATCCGTAATATCAATGACATCTGCATTGATGTCAAATGGCAGTTCTTCATCGGCACTCTCATCAATCGTTCCATCGGCACGCTCGTATACAATCTGCGCCGGACGGTTCTGTGCTTTTACGGCACGGCGGAACTTGCCCTTTGGTGTATTGTCATCACAACGGTTAAAGATTACTACATCTGCCTTAAACAACTGCTCCATAATCATGGCACGCATATTAGCAAGATACATTTCAAATGTAGTGGCATCTACGGTTGCCAAGGACTGTACGATTACCCAGCCATCCGGCATCTTTGTTTCAAGCAAAGTAGCGATATCCCAGGTACCGTTATACTCAATAAAAATCTGCTCCGGTTTGTATGTCTCCTGAATCTTCTGCAAGGTTTCTGTTGTAAAATCTTCCTGCTCCTCAATCATTGCAACCTTCGCATTAATGGTATTTAATTTTGCTTCATCATATTCTTCATCACCGTCTTCACAGACAATAATTACCGTACGGTTGTCCCCGCCGAAATCATTTTCAAAGAGTGTTTCTTTGATTAATGTGGTCTTACCGCTGTCCATAAATCCGGTAAATAAATATACTGGAATCTCCTGCATGGTTTCCCCTTTCCTATCTGACGGGCATTATGCAATGCCGAATAATTCTTCAATCTTGTGTTCATCAATCTTAGAACCAATGACACAGAGTCTTCCGGTGTAATCCGGCTCTCCATCTCTTAATTCATACTCGCCCGGAACCATATCAAAGTAAATCCAGGAACCATTGACATCCTCTACCATTCCTTTTGCGCGGAGAATCATGCCATACTCTTCGCTCTCGGATAAGGTCTTTAATACCTCTTCAATCTTCTCACGGGTAAATTTATGCGGAGTCTCTTTGCCCCAGCTTGTAAATACCTCATCTGCATGATGGTGATGATGATGTTCGTGGTCATGGTCATGGCATCCGCAGGTGCAGTTCTCGCCATGCTCATGATGATGTTCATGCTCCTCATGGTCGTGCTCATGATGATGCTCATGCTCTTCATGGTCATGATCGTGATGATGCTCATGCTCCTCATGGTCGTGATGGTGCTCATGCTCTTCGTGGTCATGGTCATGATGGTGTTCATGCTCATGTTCTTCCTCTTCTGCTTTATGATGTGCCTCTGCAAGAAGTTTCATCTCAAGAGAGTCCTGTCCTTCCATAACTTTGAGAATCTGCTCACCTTTGATGGCATCCCAAGGAGTTGTAATGATTGCAGCCTTGCCATTTAATTCCTGCATCTGTTTTACGCAAAGCTCTAACTGCTCCGGTGTTGTGCTCTGGGTTCTGCTTAATACGATTGTTGTTGCAAATTCAATCTGGTTATTGAAGAATTCGCCAAAGGCTTTCATCTGTTTGGATGCTTTCTTTGCATTTACAACTGTAACCAGTGCATTTAATTTCACATCCTGCTCTTTTTCTACATCAATAACAGATTTCATTACGTCAGAAAGTTTACCAACTCCTGACGGCTCGATTAAGATACGGTCCGGATGGAATTTAGTAATTACTTCATTTAAATTCTTTCCAAAGTCTCCTACCAGGGAACAGCAGATACATCCTGAGTTCATCTCGGTAATCTCAATGCCGGAATCCTTTAAGAATCCGCCGTCGATACCGACTTCACCAAATTCATTTTCAATCAGTACCAGCTTCTCACCAACAAAAGCCTCTTCTATCATTTTCTTGATAAATGTGGTCTTTCCAGCTCCTAAGAAGCCTGAAATAATATCAATTTTTGTCATTTTAACATCCTTCTTTCTAATAATTAAAGTGTATTTCACACTGAATTGATTTGTCTACCTATTGCAATATAGCAGAAAAAGTAAAATTTCTCAAGCAAACCGCGTGAACTTCATACAAATTTTATAAATAGCTTTTCTCAATATCAATGGGTATGATAAAGCCCTGCATAAATTCCATTCCGTGCAAGCAGCTCCTCATGGGTGCCCTCTTCTTCGATTCCCTGCTCAGTCAGCACCAGAATACGCCCTGCATTTTCTATCGTAGAAAGCCTGTGGGCAATTACAAATGTTGTCCGGTTCTTCGCCAGCTTCTCTAGTGATTCCTGTACCACCTTTTCACTTTCGTTATCCAGTGCTGAGGTTGCTTCATCAAAAATAAGAATCGGCGGATTCTTTAAAAATACCCGGGCAATGGAGAGCCGCTGTTTCTGACCGCCGGAAAGTTTTACACCCCGCTGTCCGATATCTGTATCATAACCATCCGGCAGTGATAAAATAAATTCATGGGCATTGGCATTCTTTGCTGCCTCAATGACTTCTTGCCTTGTCGCATCCGGTTTGCCATAAGCAATATTTTCAAAAATGGTTCCAGCAAACAAATAAACATCCTGCTGGACAATGCCAATGTGGTCTCTTAAACTTTTTAATTTATAGTGGCGGATATCACAGCCATCAATTAAAATTCTGCCCTCTGACACATCATAAAATCTTGGTATCAGGCTGCAAAGGGTTGTCTTTCCGGCACCTGAAGTTCCCACCAGTGCCACATAGCTTCCAGCCGGAACTTTCAGATTTATATGCCTTAAAACGCGGCTTAAATGTTCTTCATACCGGAAGGAAACATCCTGAAATTCTACTTCTCCCCGCACATTTTCCATGTCAATGGCATTTTCCTCATCCGAAATATCCGGTTCAATGGAAAGAATCTCCATAAACCGTTCAAAGCCGGAATATCCATTCTGGAACTGCTCGGTAAAATCAATCAGCGTCTTAACCGGCTCGGTAAATACATTGATATATAAAAGGAACGTAATCAAATCTGTAATACTCACACTGCCACCCGGAATCCACAGTGCTCCGGCAATCACCACTACTACGGTAATCAACGTGGTAAATGCAGTCAGTCCCGCCTGATAACCACCCATAAAGAGATAGCTGTTCTTCTTGGCATCTAAGAAGCCTTTGTTTCCGCGGCTGAATTTTTCCTGTTCGACTTCTTCATTAGCAAAGGATTTTACTACGCGGATACCGGAAAGGTTGTCCTCTATCTGGCTATTGATATCCGCTATCTTAATACGGTTCTGCCGGAATGCCTTTTTCATACGCTTATTAAAGAAATATGCATACGCTATCATAAACGGTACCAGTGCAAATGCCGCCACTGTAAGCTTCGGACTGATTCCCATCATAATAACAAATGCACCAATTATCTTAATCAGGGAAATCACAATATTTTCCGGTCCATGGTGCAGCAGTTCGCTGATATCAAAAAGGTCCGTGGTAATTCTCGCCATCAGTTGTCCGACCTTCTGATTATCATAAAATGCAAAGGACAGTTTCTGATAATGAGCAAATATTTCTGCCCGCATATCATATTCTATTTTGGCACCCATTACATGACCATTATTAGAAATATAATAATTGCTGTAACACTGAATGGCTACCAACGCCACCATAAACAAAGCAAGCTTTCCGATTGTCTTTACTGCATCCTGCTCCGGCAGATATACCACTGTTGAAGTGATATACCGTACAATCAGCGGAATCACCAGTGCCGCCACTGCTGCTAACAGTGCAAAAAACATATCGATAAAAAATACGCCAAGATATGGTTTATAATAAGAAATCATTTTCTTTAAATTCTGCTTCATCTGTCTATCCCTCTTGCCTTTACCAGCTTATTTTTCATCACAACTGTCCATCTTATACTGTTTCTTTTGCAAATGCAAGTTTCTTTATGCTACAATGACTTTTATAAACGTGGCGGATTGACACTATATAATCCTTGTTAAAATAATCCTGTTATCCAAAGGATATTTGTTTTGGATATAAAATACCGTAGTTCTAAGCTGCATATTTTGCTTTTGCCTGTAAAAACCGTCTTTCCAATGTTTGACAGTCTATCTGTACCGTCCGTCGAAGTGCGGATGCCTAAGAAGGGCTGTTAGGGGCACTTGGAATTTCGTCCGGCAACAGGCAACGCTGGCACATGGACGTGCCAGCGAGGTGCATATGAACATGGATGTGAATTTGCACCGGTTGCCGGACAAAATGTTTTGCCAGTCGAAATTCCTAGTGCCCCTTACAGGTCTTATACCGCATCCGCACCCGGCGGACAGTGCAGATATCCGGTCAAAGCAAGCGGAAAGACAGTTTATCATCAAGCAAAACATGCAGCTAAGAACAACTGGCATTTTCCATCCCATAAACAAATATCCTTTGGATAACAGAATTATTTTAGCAAGTGCTCCCGTTGTCAATCCGCGCCTTCTATAAATTAATTGTAAGGAGAAGAAAACATGACACATGTACTTCTTGTAGATGATGATACAAGTATCGTTTCCAATTTACGCACTTTCCTAAATCAGGAGGGTTTTCAGGTTACTTCTGCGAATAACCAAAAGGAAACCATCGATTTATTAGATTCCGGGCAGTATCACTTTGACTTAGCGCTGCTTGATGTCTCCCTGCCGGATGGAAGCGGCTTTTCTTTGTGCAGTGCCATCAAGGCAAACTCTGATATTCCTGTCATTTTTCTGACGGCATCGGATGATGAATATAGTGTGGTTGCCGGGCTTGACCTTGGTGCCGATGATTATATTCCCAAGCCCTTCCGGCCGAGAGAACTGATTTCCAGAATAAACAGTGTTCTCCGCCGCTATCACCGTGGCAGCCAGCCGTTGGAATATCATGAACTGAAAGCTGATACCGTACGTGGACTGGTCTATAAGAATAATGTGGAACTGACGCTTTCTGCTTTGGAATACCGGCTGCTTTTACTCTTTCTTTCCAACCAGGGCATTGTCCTTACACGAAGCCGTCTCTTAGATGAACTTTGGGATATGGCAGGGGAATTTGTAAATGATAATACCCTTACCGTCTACATCAAAAGGCTCCGGGAAAAAATCGAAGCCGACCCGGCACACCCGGAATATATCAAAACCATCCGAGGACTGGGCTATAAGCTTGGTGACTAATTGAACTGCAGAAAACGCCTGTTATAAATATGAGTACCATAATAACCGAAGAAAATGTATTTTCCCAAAGGAGTCTTTATGAAATTTTTACGCAATCCCGAAATCAAAAAATGCCTGTTTCTGCAACTGCTTGTATGCTTTATCTTTGCAGGCATCGGATTTTATTTTGATACTATCTGTGGTGTAATCATCCTTTTTGCATCACTTATTTTCATTCTTATATTTATGATTTTCACCAAAAAGCGATACCTGAAAGTGGAATCCTTAAGCCAGCAGTTAGATGCGATGCTGCACAGTAACAGCAGTGGTGATTTCAGCGACTATATGGAAGGTGAACTGGCAATTTTACAAAATGAGCTTGCCAAGCTGACCAGACGCCTTGCGGAACAGAATCAGGCACTTGAAAACGATAAAAAATATCTTGCGGATGCCATGGCTGATATTTCCCATCAGCTCCGCTCTCCCCTTACTTCCATCCGTCTTTTGCTGACTCTCTTAAAAGAACCGGCTCTTTCCGATGAGAAGCGAAGGGAATCCCTGCGGGAATTATCCATGTTAATTGACCGGATGGACTGGCTCATTGAAACTTTATTAAAATTATCTTCCATGGACGCTGGAACCATTACTTTTCACCAGACCGAAACTTCTGCCAAAGAACTGCTCTCCACTGCGGCTGCACCTTTGCTTATTCCATTGGAACTACGGGACATCCAGTATCATGAAACCATAGAGCCGAAGGATTTTTCTTTTTCTACGGATTTACGATGGACGGCGGAAGCCCTTGGAAACATCTTAAAGAACTGCATGGAGCACACGCCTTCCGGTGGCAGGATTGATGTTACAGTTACCGACAATCCAATCTATGTTTCTATCGTGATTGAAGACAATGGAAGTGGTTTTCTGCCGGAAGATATTCCGCATCTTTTTGAACGCTTTTACAAAGGAAAAAATGCCACCGGTCAGAGCATTGGCATCGGTCTTTCCCTCTCCCGTATGATTGTTTCCAAAGAAAACGGAACCTTAAAGGCAGAAAACCGTAAAGAAGGCGGTGCACGTTTTATCCTGAAATTCTATAAAAAGTGACAGAACTGTCACTGAAAAGTCATGCTCCTGTCATCCGGGATGCTTATACTTCTCATTAGAATCGCATCAAATGGAAAGGAGTTACTTATGGAAATCTTACGAGCTGAAAATCTCACCAAAATCTATGGAACAGGAGAAAATCAGGTGGTTGCCCTAGACCACGTTTCTTTTTCTGTCAACAAAGGCGAATTTCTCGCTATCATCGGGCCATCCGGTTCCGGCAAATCCACACTGCTTCACATTTTAGGCGGTGTCGATACACCAACCTCCGGCAAAGTCTATATGGAGGGCACTGATGTCTACGCACAAAAGGAGGAACAGCTTGCCATCTTCCGCAGACGGCAGGTCGGGCTGATTTATCAGTTCTATAATCTGATTCCGGTACTGAATGTCGTTGAAAATATGACACTTCCTGTCCGCATGGATGGACGCCCGGTCAACAAAGAGCATTTAAATGAGCTGCTGGAAATTCTCTCTTTAAAAGGGCGGGAAAATCATCTTCCAAACCAGCTTTCCGGTGGTCAGCAGCAGCGTGTCTCCATCGGTCGTGCATTAATGAACGCTCCTGCTGTTGTCTTAGCTGATGAGCCTACCGGAAACTTAGATTCCAAAAACAGTCAGGAAATTGTGGAACTCTTAAAATATTCCAATCAGAAATTTAACCAGACCTTAGTTGTCATTACCCATGATGAAAACATTGCCCTTCAGGCAGACCGCATTATTGCCATCGAAGATGGAAAAATTACACGGGATGAGGTGATTCGTGCATGAATATCTTCCACAAAATCACACTCGCCAACTTAAAGAAGAATAAAACCCGTACCATCGTCACGATTATCGGAATTATTCTTTCTACTGCCATGTTTACCGCAGTTACCAGCAGCATCAGCTCTCTTCATGCATTTATGAAGGAATATACCATTGATACCGAAGGAAGCTGGCAGGGTGCCGCTTTTCGTGTCACCCAATCAGAGTCAAAAGATTTTCTCTCCCATGATGAAATCGAGTCTTCTGTTTCTTTAAAATATATTGGATATGCCGATCTTAAAGATTCCGCCAACCAATACAAACCATACCTTTATATCTGCGGTGTAACGGATGATATTACTACTCTTCTTCCAGTACACATCACGAAAGGACGGATGCCGGAAAACGATTCTGAGCTTCTGCTTCCAGAGCACCTTGCCTATGACGGAGGCATTGCTTATAACTTAAATGATGAAATTACACTGGATGTCGGAGAACGTGTCAATGAAGAAGGTTTTGTTTTAGATAATAACACTTCACTGCTTGGTAATAAGTCAGAAAAAACAAAAGACGGAAAAGTAATTCCGTTAGAATCCATTACAAATACGGAGTCAAAAACCTATCAGGTGGTAGGTTTTTACAGCAGACCTTCCTTTGAAAGCTTTCATGCTCCGGGTTATACAGCACTGACTCTTTCTTCTGCCCGGACATCCTATCAGGATATTTACTTCTGTCTTCATAACAGCAAGGATGTATCCAGTTTTTTAGAGCAGAATGCACCATATTCTTATACCATGAACTATGATTTACTGCGGCTTGACGGAGCATCCATGGAGGATTCCTTAAACCGCACCGTCACCAGTCTTGCAGTTATTTTGATTGCAATTATCGTACTTGGTTCTATCTCACTGATTTATAATGCATTTTCCATTTCTATCAGCGAACGAACCAGACAGTTTGGTCTGCTTTCATCCCTTGGTGCAGCCAGACACCAGATGATTCACAGCATCCTGTTTGAAGCGGCTTTCCTGTGTCTTATCGGTATTCCGCTTGGAATCTTCTTCGGTTTAGTTGGAATTGGCATTACCTTCTATTTCACCGGTGATACTCTTGCCATACTGTACCGAAGTGACACCACACTGCACCTGACCCTGCATCCATCCGTTGCCGGAATTGTGATTGCCGTCACCCTCGCTTTTATTACGGTACTGATTTCTGCTTACCTGCCGGCACGGAAATCCATGAAGTTATCTGCCTTAGAAGCCATCCGGCAGACCAGTGATATTAACATCCGTTCCAAAAAAGTGCATACATTTCCACTTACAGAAAAATTATTTGGCTTTGAAGGAATGCTTGCTGCCAAAAACTATAAACGAAGCCGCAGCAAATACCGTGCTACTGTTATCTCTCTTTTCTTAAGTATTGTACTGTTTATTTCTGCCAGCAGCTTTTGTGCTTATCTGACACGTTCCGCCGGCAGCATTTATAACGGAAACGGCTATGAACTTTCCTGCACGATATATTCCGAAAATAACTATGACCCGGATACGCTTTTAACAAAAATCCGTGCTTTAGATGGTCTAGATAAGGCTTCTTACGGTGCCAGCTTCGCTGCCTGCTTTACTGTAGCCAAAGAAGACTGTTCGAAAGAATTTGAAAGTTTCTATTCTGATTATGAACAGGCTTATTACAGCAATACACTCCCGGCAGATGACTCCTACGAGCTTACCACTTTGATTTATTTTGTGGAGGATTATTTATTTGAAGATTATTTAAAAGAAATCGGTGAAAATCCTTCCGATTATCAGAATTCTGATCATCCAACGGGTGTATTGATAGACCGGCTTCATGTATTCAATGACAAATACTATGACATTAATATTTTCGCCAATCCTTCTTCGCAGGATATTGTATTATCCTCTTTAGACGAAGATGTGAAAAATACCTGCACCGTCACCGCTGGTACTTTCAGTGATACAATTCCTTTTGGTGTCAGTGCTCCTTCCGATTATGCGAAATTTATTTTTCCATATTCCTGTAAGGATGCTCTCTGGCAGGCACTCAGCCAGAACCCGGATAGCACACTTGGAAATTCATACTATATAAAGACAGATAATCACAAACAGGTACAGACAGATTTAAATACGCTCTTTGACAGCGAAAATATTTCAGCTGATATCTATGACTATATGGATTCCATTGAAAGTGAGCGTGCTATAATTACCGTTATCAATATTTTCTCTTATGGATTTATTACATTGATTTCCCTGATAGCGGCCGCCAATGTATTTAACACAATTTCTACCAATATTATTTTACGGAAACGTGAATTTGCCATGTTAAAATCCATCGGCCTTTCTCCGAAAGGCTTCCGCAAAATGATGCAGTTTGAATGTCTGCTCTATGGCTGCAAAGGGCTTCTTTACGGACTTCCGGTTTCCATCGGAATCACCTGGCTTATTTATCAGGCAGTCTGTGATGGCATTGACTTTGGTTTCTTTATTCCATGGTACAGCTTCGTGATTGCTATTGGCAGTGTATTTACAGTGGTTGCTGCAACTATGATTTATTCCATGCGTAAGCTTTCTTCTGAAAATACCATGGATGCATTAAAAAATGAAAATTTATAAAATCTCTTTTTCTTTCAGATTATAAAAGGTAAAATCACCGGTATTTAAGAGCATTCCATTTGCATCTGTAATTTCAAATGCTACTACTGTAATGTTCCTTCCGAGCTTTACCACTTTGGCGGTGCATGTAACATATTCTGTTGCACGCGCCGCTTTTAAATAGCGGATCTGTCCGTCCACAGTAGTCACATAATATCCATAGGTTCCTGCCGCAATTCCGCATATGGTATCCACTGCCGAATATAATACTCCACCATGCAAATCTCCATAGATATTCGTAAACTCTTTCTTGAATGGCAGTTCTGCTTTTATTCTTCCCTGCTCTGCCTCTGTTATCTTCATCTGCAGCAGACTTCCAAAGGGATTCTGCTCTAATAATTTCTGGCATTCTTCTATTGTAATTTTATTTTCGTTTTGCATTAGATTCCTCTTTTCTTACATGTATCTTTTATCCTTTATTTGTACCCATTTTGTACTCATTTATGTTTTTTGTCAATGAAACAATCTATCTGGCTTTTCGGATTGCCAAATCCCCATCCTATGATGTAATATATTTTGTATGGTGTATATTAAGAATTTTTCTCACCATACACTTACGCATCAAGGAGGTATCTTTATGAATCCAAAGAAACAATTTTATGAAACACTCGCTACGTCCATGATTGAAAATTTCAAGAAAAGACAGATTGACGCATATTACTGTGCCACCAAAGAAGAAGCCGTTGCACTTGCCACTTCCATGCTGCCGACACAGGCAACCGTTGGTTTTGGCGGTTCCATGACTTTAACCGAAAGTGGTATGATGGCTGCTCTGCAAAATAAGACTGACATCACACTTTATGACAGAAGCAAAGCTGCCACACCGGAAGAAACAACTGCAATTTATCATCAGTGTCTGAATGCAGATTATTATTTTATGAGTTCCAATGCAATCACTTCTGACGGACAGCTTGTCAATATTGACGGAAATGGCAACCGGGTTGCAGCACTCATCTATGGCCCGAAGGAAGTCATCGTTATGGCCGGTATGAATAAGGTTGTAAAAACAGTTGACGACGCTCTTGACCGGGTACATAATACTGCTACTCCTGCCAACTGCATCCGCCTTAGCAAGAAAACGCCATGTGCACTCACCGGAACATGTGCCGACTGCCTCTCACCGGAATGTATCTGTAATCAGGTTGTTATCACCAGAAGAAGTGGTATTCCGGGAAGAATCAAAGTAATTCTCATCGGAGAGGAATTAGGATATTAATGCGATTTCATCAAAAATCCGCATACCAGATATACTCTGATATGCGGATTTTTATTTTATCCTATGCTCCTGCTGTAAATGTCGGCAGTTTCTCAACGACTTCCTGCAACGGACTCCAGTTCATCAGTTCTTCCTTTTCATCCTCTCTCTTGAAAGAAATCCCATTTTTCTTTTTCTGTTTTCTCTTTTCTGCACTTTCCTGAGTTCCCGGCAGTCTGCTATAGGCACCGGATTTATGAAATTCATCTGACACTCTGTTTACCGCAGCCACAATATATTCCTTATCCGGGTCATCGTCCGATATACCGGAAACAGCGGTGGAAACAATACGATTTGCTTCTTCTTTGCTCTTTGCAGCTTTCAGTTCTTTCTCCACTTCCTCTGCAATCATCTGAACACGTATTGCATGGGCATAGGCAATGGGGTCATTTCTTTGAAGCCAGGAAAGTTCTTCTTTGGTCAGTTTCTTTCCTGCCTCTAATTTCCGCTTGATTTTTGCCATTTTTTCCTGCTTTGCTTCTTCACTTTCTTCTGCCACATTATTATCATAAATGCATTTCAGCATATACTGCGGCAATTCCTCCACCGTAGATACCTTCTTTGTATCCTGCTCCGTATTGGAAAATAAATTCAGTCTGACTGCCATCGCATCTCCTCCTGATTTCGTAATCTGTTCCTTGCATTTTATCTTACACTTATATATCGGAATATTTCTTCTTTTTCCATAGTCATTTGTAAATGCTTGACAGCAAGTAGTGAGAAACACGCTTTGCGAGTTTCTCGAGTAAAAAAAGACATCCGCACCGGCATTTTCCCGGATACGAATGTCTTTTCTTGTTACTTTTCATGATACTTTTCTATTTCTTTATTTCCAAGTTCCTTTTCAACTTCCTATCTGTCCCACTTATCTGCCAGAGAATTAATCTGGTCAGCAAATTTCGCAAGATCTTTATTTGGGATACCTTCATTCTTCTGAATGACACTAAGCAGCCTCTGACCCGCCGCCAGCAGTCTTGCAAACACATTAGAGGATGCCTTTGCCAGTTTGTCTTTCTTCTTTTCAACCAGTTCACGGGTTCCTTCATGAACACAGACATTTTCTAATAAGTCATAGGTATCACCACTATATGGTGCAACCGCCTGATAGCCTAATTCCGTATGCAGATGCTCTGCAAATTCATCACAGACCTTATCCTCACCATGTACCACAAAGACACGCTTTGGTGGATTTTTAAATGCAGATGCCCATTTTGTCAGCATATCACGGTCTGCATGGCCACTGATACCAGGAAGATTTAAAATTTCTGCATGTACCTGAATATTTTCACCGAAAAGTTTTACTTCTTTGGCTCCATTCAAAAGTGCATGACCCAAGGTTCCAGGTACCTGATATCCTACAAACAGAATCGTGCTTTCCGGTCTCCACAAATTATGTTTTAAATGATGGCGGATACGGCCAGCCTCACACATACCGGAAGCAGAAATGATAACCAATGGTTTCTTGCTGAAGTTAATCATTTTGGATTCATCACTGGTAACAGACGTTTTCAGTCCCGGGAATCCAATCGGATTAATACCCTGCTCCACTAATTTCTTTGCCTCATCAGAGAAGCAGTCTTCTACACTCTTATGGAAAATATTTGTTGCCTCCACAGCCAGCGGGCTGTCGATATAGGCCTCAAAATCTTCAAACTCCGGCAGCAGATGTTCTGTCTTAATCCGTCGCAGATGATATAGCATTTCCTGTGTACGACCTACAGAAAATGCCGGAATGACAAGATTACCACCTCTTGCAAATGTCCGCTTAATTACTGCCGCAAGTTCCGGTGCATAATCCGGCGGATCTGCATGTATCCGGTCACCATAAGTTGATTCAATCAATACATAATCTGCTTCATCGATAAACTGCGGATTTTTAATCAATGGCTTATTGCCATGACCGATATCTCCGGAAAATACAATTTTCACGGTCTTATCTTCTTCCGTCAGCCATACCTCAATGCTGGATGAACCAAGAAGATGTCCTGCATCTACAAACCGGATTTTTACTCCATCACAGATTTCAATGATTTTATTGTAATCACATGCTACAAAATGCTCTAAAACCCCCTGTGCATCATCCATATCGTAAAGAGGCACTACTTCCGGTAATCCGGCTCTCCTAGCCTTACGGTTTCTCCACTCTGCTTCAAACATCTGGATGTGTGCACTGTCCTTTAACATGATATTACAAAGTTCGCTGGTTGCTGTTGTCGCAAATATCTGTCCCCGGAATCCATGACTATACAGCAATGGAAGTAAGCCTGAATGGTCAATATGGGCATGTGTTACAAACACATAATCAATATTAGATGCATTCACCGGAATCTCCTGATTCACATATAAATCCGGTCCCTGCTCCATACCACAATCCACCAGTATCCGCTTATCCTGACATTGCAGAAAATGACAACTTCCAGTTACTTCATGTGCAGCCCCTAAAAACTCCAATAACATAATACCATCTCCTCGCCATCTCTTTATTGTCGAACTTATGATAGTATTATTTTATCATATTGGACAAAAAATGTATACATTTTATTCCTTTTTTATTCAAATCGCACAATTTCTTTCTTCAATCGTTTCATAATCTTTTTCTCCAGCCTGGAAATATAGGACTGGGAAATTCCTAATAAATCCGCCACCTCTTTCTGGGTCAGTTCATTATCATTTTTCGAATTGATGCCAAACCGCAGTTCAATAATCGTCCGCTCCCTGCCGCTTAAATGCTCAATTGCTTTATTCAAAAGCTTCTTTTCAACCTCAGTCTCAATATCCCGGTAAATGACATCTTCATCTGTTCCTAAAATATCCGAAAGTAGTAATTCATTTCCGTCCCAGTCCACATTTAACGGCTCATCAATGGATACCTCTAATTTCGTCTTATTATTTCTACGCAGATACATCAGAATTTCATTTTCAATACATCGGGAGGCATAGGTTGCAAGCTTGATATTTTTTTCCGGATTAAAAGTATTAATTGCCTTGATTAATCCGATGGTTCCAATAGAAATCAAATCCTCCACTCCTACTCCCGTATTGTCAAATTTCTTCGCTATGTATACTACAAGCCTCAGATTATGCTCGATTAATTTCTTTCTTGCAGTCTCACTCTGCTCCTTCACCAATTGTCCGATACATTCCATTTCCTCTTTCGCCGGAAGCGGTGGCGGCAGCACTTCTGCCCCTCCGATATAGTGAATCTCCGTCTCCTTACGAAGCAGCATATCTTTTAAACTACGCACAATGCGAAACTGAAAATGCTCCGGTATATCTACTTTTAAATACATTACAACTCCTCTTTCCTCTCTTATTCACATTCCATCCTATAGCAGATGGCAATTTAAAATCATCTGATATTCCTTCTTTTGAAACAACGATGGACTTCCAAGTGCAATCACCGCCTGTAAAATCTGCCGTTCTTTTTTTCCTTCTTTAATATAAAGTTCTTCTACGGTAAGTGCTTCTACCAAGCCGTTTTTCTCTCCCATACTGCTAAATGGCAACAGTCGTACTACCGGCTCATCTTCCCGGAAAATCGGCATCAGAAGCTCTTTATCTATGATACTGACCGGTTTTCCAACATAGGGGTCGATCAGCAGATTTCCGGTATCATAATAGGCTTCTAACAGCAATTCATGTTCATGATAACAAAGACGCACCTGATAAAGATGCCGGCTTCTCTCCTTTCTGCTGCGCCATATTATGGATGCTGACACAGCAATTCCCGCCGTCAGCACCATTGCCAGATAAAAATGCCGCCCATAAAAAAGGCTCTTATTGAGCCACTGCATGCAGCCTCCTGTCAGAATCGAAAACAAAAAACAGCCAAGCCAGTTTTTTATCAGAAAAGCGACTCTTTGTGTCGTATGTTTCCTCGTAAAAAATGCAATCATAACCATGCCAAGCGGAACCGGTACATACATAATCAGCCGATACAATCTATAGGATGAAAGCATCAGAAAACAAATGACTCCCATACCACTTCCAAATAAGGCAGCAAGCAGTATCCTGCCCTTATGTATGAGATTCCGCAAAAAAATGCCTGTCAGGAACAGATTCAGCACATCCATCAGGAAATTATTGACAAAAAGAACATCTAAATATATCTCATAAATACATGCCACCTCCCTTCCTTTCCTGCATTATACAAACTTTCCTCTGCATATTTTGTCAAAACAGATGCCGCCATTCTTTCATTTCATTGACAGAATCCGACTGCCCGGCAGGGAAGTTGCAAAAGAAACGTAATGCACTCTGCAAATCTTACCTGCAGAAGCTGCCACCGGCAGCTTCTTACGGATACCTGACAACGCAAAAAAAACGCTTAGAACAATGGCTGTCACCAGTATCTGGTACATTTCAAATGTTCTAAGCGTCGTATCATATAGGAACTTCAAATTCCTTTTCTACTCTTACACTATAATTTTATTGCTATCCTTTTCAAAATGATAGTTCTTATTTTTTGGTACTCTTTAAGAACTCCGGAATTTTAATATCCTTCTCATGAACAGTGCTTTCCGGTCTCTTTGGTTTGGTAATTCCAATAAATGGAGAAGCTGCCGGAGCAGGCTGCTGTGCAGCAGTCTGTCCCAGAGTAGATGTTGCTCCGAAACTGCTGTTGGTTGTAACATTAGCAGTACGGTTTACAAGTCCGGAATTAATGACCGGTCTGGTGGTTGCTGCTGTATTTGGATATTTCAATCCGGACATAAGATTAGAAGATGCAGTGGTTTTTGCTGCATTCTCTTCCAGTCCTGTTGCAATTACAGTAATCGTTGCAGCATCTGTCATAGTCTCATCATATTTTGCACCAAAGATAATATTTGCATTATCGCCGGCAAGATCTTCTACATAGCTTGCTGCATCATTGGCATCCATAAGAGAAATATCACCGGAAATATTGATAATAACATGGCTTGCTCCATTAATAGTTGTCTCGAGCAATGGACTGGTAACAGCCAGTTTGACTGCCTCAATTGCCTTATCATCACCCTTAGCCATACCGATACCGATATGTGCAAGACCCTTGTCCTTCATAACAGTCTGAACATCTGCGAAGTCAAGGTTAATCAATGCCGGCATATTAATCAGGTCTGTGATTCCCTGAACCGCCTGCTGAAGCACCTCATCTGCCTTCTTTAATGCATCCGGGAAGGTTGTTCTGCGGTCTACAATCTCTAATAATTTATCATTTGGAATTACAATCAAGGTATCTACATTCTCACGAAGCTTGTCAACACCGCTTAAAGCATTTACCATTCTTGCTTTTGCTTCAAATTTAAACGGCTTAGTTACAACACCAACGGTAAGAATTCCCTGATCCTTTGCAATCTTTGCCACAACAGGAGCTGCTCCTGTACCGGTTCCGCCACCCATACCACAGGTTACGAATACCATATCTGCACCTTCAATAGCTGCTGACAGTTCTTCCATACTCTTCTGCAGCTTTGGCTCCAACCTCCGGCTGTGCTCCTGCTCCAAGTCCTTTGGTAAGCTTCTCACCAATCTGAATCAACGTAGGTGCTTTACATAAAAGTAATGCCTGTTTATCGGTATTTACTCCAACAAACTCAACACCACCAATATTTTCATCAATCATTCTATTTACTGCATTATTACCTGCACCACCAACACCAATTACAATAATTTTAGCACTGGATTCTGCTTCTGTTGTTTTAATTTCAAGCAAGGTAGTTCCTCCTTCTCTCCCTCATTCTATATGTAATTTATGAGAAATCTGCTTTACAGATTTCTCATAAAAAGTATGCTTTTATTTACTCATATACTCTATCATATAATTTTTCGTAAAAATAATCAACCTATATTTTCTGTTTTTTTGAAAAAATTACGCCGTCTTTTCAAAAGTAATATCTGTGGTATCTTCTGTCCAGTCTTCCAGATGAAGAATGCCTGTAAGTCCTTCCAGATTTGGCATAATTTTCTCCATACGAACTACTTTTTCCGTAAGGCTGGTTGCCTGTCCAAGATTCACCGTAATCGTTCCGTACTGCAGGGTTACATTTCCCTGGTCATCATAATTGATGGTATCCGGAACCAGATTATACTTCTTTAAGGTCTGGGTTACTGCCAGCAAATCCTTTAGGGTATCTTTTCCGCTTACGTCAAGCTTTTCATAAAGTACTGCATCCCCACAAGTCAGTCCGGTAATCTGCGGTACTCCTTCGATGACATCTGTAGACATTTCCACTACAAAGCCATCTTTGTCAAAATAGACATTCTGTCCCAGGGAATCCATATATAAGTAGCCCAGCAGTCCTTTTTCATATACTTCTACATGAAGGGTATGCGGTGATTTGACACTCACCTCCATCGTATCAATAAACGGAACTTCCTGTGTATCAAAGAAACGATATTTAAAATATACATATAATGTATTCCAGGAATAATCATCATTTAAGACCCATTCCTTAATCTGCTCATCACTGTATAATTTATTGCCTTCTACTTCGACATTTTTTACGGTAAATACCTTGATTACAATGAGTGCTGCCAGTGCCAGAATCAACAGTGTAGTCAGAAATCCAATCAGGATATGTTTTCTTCTTCTCTTCTTTCTGCGCTCTTCTCGTATCATATCCTATCCCTCCAACTGAATTCCTCTGGAAACACTTAACGCAAGTCCCATTTCTGCTAAGAGGAATGATGCCGAAGTACCACCATAACTGATAAAAGGAAGTGTGATACCGGTATTTGGAATACTGTTTGTTACAACGGCGATATTAAGGATTACCTGAATGGCAATGTGAGCCATAATACCAACCACCAGCAATGCACCATATAAATCTTTCGCATTATTGGCAATTACCATAAAACGCCACAGCATTAAGATAAACAGCAAAATCAGGCAGATTGCTCCGAATAATCCAAGCTCCTCACAGATGATGGAAAATACCATATCATTCTGCGCTTCCGGTACGAACCCAAGCTTCTGCATACTGGCACCAAGTCCTTTTCCAAAAAGTCCTCCAGAACCAATGGCATATAAGCCCTGCATGGTCTGATAACCTTTATCATAATTCTCCGGATGGAGCCAGATTTTGATACGTTCTGCACGATAGCTTGCCAGTACAATAAAGACTGCTCCGAAAGCGAATACTGCGATTGCCATTCCCACAAACTGCGCATATTTCGGGCTTGCCACGAACGCCATTGCCACTGCGATACCCACAATGATAATCGCGGTACTTAAGTTCGTATAAGCAACCGGTCCAACCAGCGGAAGCAGTAAAACCATTACCTTCATCAGTTCCTTCAGATTGCCAATCTTCTTTTGCATGCGGCTGATTACCGTTGCAAGAAAAATAACGACAGCAAGCTTTGCAAACTCAGATGGCTGGAAAGAAAGCGGACCAAGGCGGAACCATCTGGTAGAACCATTTCCATTCGATCCTAAAAAGATAACGGAAACGCACAGTAAAAATGCGCCTATGTATGCCACACCATACAGCCTCTTCCACACATGATAATCAATCTTGGAAATCACAAACATGGCAGCAAATCCAAGGCAGCATGCAAATGCCTGCCGCTTTAGATAATGAGTTCCATCGCCATACTCAATCTGTGCATTATAAGAACTGGTGCTGTACAGCATAACCAGACCAAAACACACTAAGAAAATAATAACAAACAAAAGTGTATAGTCAAAATATTTAATTGTCTTTTCTTTTGTGCCTGATTTTCTTCCCGGTCTGCGGCCCATAAATCACTACTCCTTTAAATTGCGCACCAAATCCTTAAATATTCTTCCTCGTTCTTCGTAGCTTTTAAACATATCCCAGCTTGCACATGCCGGTGATAATAATACGGCATCACCGGAAACGGCATTGTCATAGCAGATATTTACGGCCTCTTCGAGACTGTCTGCGAATACATAATCTGTAAATCCATGTCTCTTTGCACAGTCTGCAATCTTCTCTTTTGTTACTCCGATTAATGCTAATTTCTTTACTTTACCATCGAAGCTTTCTATCCATTCATCATATTCAGACTGCTTATCATAGCCGCCTCCAATGAGAAGTGTCGGACGGTTCATTGCCTGAATTCCCTTAATTGCTGCATCCGGGTTTGTTCCCTTTGAATCGTTATAGAATTTTACGCCACGTTTCTCCGTAACATATTCAATTCTATGCTCTACTGCCTGGAACTCACGCAGTGTTTTTACAATGACATCCAGCGGTACTCCGATACTTATGGTCATGGCAACTGCCGCCATAACATTTTCATAATTATGGGTTCCAAGAATATTTAGCTCATTGACATCAATGACTTCTTCCTCTTTGCCCTCAGAGACATAAATAATCTTCTCACCATTTAAATAACATCCATTCTGTACCGGCTTTTTACTGTCAAACCAGAGCACTTTCATGGATAAGGATTCCCCAAATTTACGAAGTACTTCATCCTCATAATTTAAGACGCAGACATCGTTTGCTTTCTGATTCTTTGTAATATCCTCTTTTGCCTTAATATAATTTTCCATGGTATGATGACGATTCAGATGATCCGGTGTAATATTTAAAATAGCAGATACATCCGGAGCAAAATCTACAATTGTCTCTAACTGGAAGCTGCTGATTTCTGCTGCTGTTACCGTTTCTTCTGTGGTGTCTGCCGCTACCGATGTATATGGAATTCCAATATTTCCTACGACTTTTACATCCTTAAAGTAATTGGATAAAATTTCTCCCACCAGTGTAGTGGTTGTCGTCTTGCCATTCGTTCCTGTAATTGCAAGGATTTTTCCTTTTGCCACCTGATAAGCAAGCTCAATCTCACCAATAATCGTAATTTTCTTATCACGCATGGCATTTACCAATGGTAAATCGGTTGGAACACCCGGACTTAACACAACAAAATCCAGTTTATCCATCACTTCTTCCGGAAGGGTGCCCACATAGATTTCTGCCTTGGCAAAGCTCTCCGATTTTTCTTTGATTTCTGCTACACTCTGCTTTTCATTTCCTTCAAAAACGAAAATATTCGCATTCTGTTTTTCTAACAGCTCTGCTGCAGCAATTCCACTTTTCCCAGAGCCAAATACCAGTACATTTTTCTCCTGAAATTCCATTTTATTCACTCCTGTCTCTTTATAATCCAATCAATGCAACCAGACATAAGATTGCTGTTACAATTGAAAATACTGCCACTACCCTGGTCTCTGACCAGCCACCTAATTCAAAGTGGTGATGAATCGGAGCCATACGGAAAATTCTCTTTCCACCTGTTTTTTTAAAATAGGTTACCTGAATCATAACAGATAATACTTCTACCAGATAAATGAGTCCGACAATCACAAGGAAAATTGGCATCTGAAGCATATATGCGGTAGCTGCCACAAATCCGCCCAGTGCCAGAGAACCGGTATCTCCCATAAATACACTTGCTGGATATACATTAAACAGAAGGAAGCCCATCAATGCACCTACTACAGCACAGGTAATCGGTTCGATTCCGCTGTTGGTTCCCACTGCAACTACAGTAAAGAAGGTTGCTACGATAATGGTTACGCTGGTAGCAAGACCATCTAAGCCATCGGTAAAGTTGACTCCGTTTACAGTTCCGATTACTGCAAAATACATGACCGGAATTGCAAGCCAGCCAATATTCCAGTATTTTCCACCGGAAAATGGAAGCAGCATCGTAAGGGAAACATCTGAAAACTTCACCATGTATACCACAAAAACAGTGGTCACTACAAGCTGGCATAACATTTTCTGCCATGCAAGCAGTCCATCCGACCGTCTCAGTACAACCTTCAAATAATCATCTAAAAATCCAATTACGCCAAATCCTACTACCATAAAGAGAATCGGAATAATCTTCGGATAATCTTTTACATAAATCAGACTGGTTACAATAATACTTGCGATAATCATCAATCCACCCATGGTAGGGGTTCCCATTTTCTTCTGATGGGATTCAAGCTCTTTCCGCTCCGTCTGACCAACTTTCAATCTTCTTAAAAAAGGAATTACGACCGGTCCTAACAATGCACTCACTGCAAAAGCGATAATAACCGGAAGAATAACATGATACGTCATAACTGCACCTCTTTTTATTTTCTTTTTTGTATATCATTTCAACTTATCTAGTATACGTTATTTAGAGCTTTCCTGCAAGATATCTCCCCAAAGTTTCACGGATTTTCCTGAATTTCCGCATCTTCTGTAACTGGTGCCTGCTCAATGCCAAGATATGGCAGAATATTGGAAAACAAATCCCGGCAGACCGGTGCTGCTATGGTTCCACCATAATAAACGCCTTGTGGATTATTGATAATAATTAAGGCAAGTACCTGCGGATCGTCAGCCGGAGCAAAGCCTAAAAAAGAAGAAATATACCTTTTTTCACTACGTGGAAGCGTCTGGGACGTTGCGGTTTTGCCGCCAATAGAAAAGCCTTCAAGAGCCGCATTCTTTCCACTGCCCTCAGATACTACTTTTTCCAGCAAATAGCGCATGGTGGTGGAAGTTTCTTCGCTTACAATATGTTCCTTTTGTCCGTAGACAAAAGTATGTGTCACTTCTCCTTCTGCATTTTTCGTCTCCACGCCAAAATGCGGCGTCACACGGTTTCCTCCATTTATAATAGAGGAAACCGTAGTTGCAAGCTGAATCGGTGTAATCTGGAAGGACTGCCCAAAGGACATGGTTGCAAGCTCCACCTGACCGATATTTTCTCTTTTATGCATAATGGTGGATGCTTCCCCCGGTAAATCTATATTTGTCTTGGATAACAAACCAAACTGTTCAAAATAATCGCAGAAGCGGTCGGAACCGATACGAAGTCCGATTTCTATGAATACCGGGTTGCAGGAATTCATAATGCCATGGGTAAAATCCTCTGCCCCATGCCCTCCCACTTTATGGCAACGAATTCTCCTGTCCTCCACAATCCTATATCCCGGACAGTTAAACTGGTCAGAAAGACTTACTTTTCCCTCCTCCAAGGCTGCGGATGCTGTTATTATCTTAAAAGTGGATCCCGGTTCATAAGTGTCATTGATGCACTGGTTTCTCCACATTTTATTTAAAGCATTCTGTTTCTCCTCTTCACTCAATTCCGTGTCAATCTCCGTATTTAAGGCAAAAGGTTCATTCAAATTAAACTCCGGTTCATTTACCATGGCAAGGATTTCGCCATTCTGTGGATTCATCACAAGGATGCTGACACTGTCTGCCTGTTTTTCCTCCCGCACCTTTACTGCCGCCTGCGCTGCATACATCTGGATATTATAATCAAGACTTAAATAAAGGTCATCTCCTTCTACCGGCTCACTCCGCCGCTCTCCGGCATTTTTGATCTCTACGCCTCTGGCATCTGTCAATGTAAGTATCTTTCCATTGATGCCCTCCAGATATTCATCATATTTTACTTCTATTCCGATAATTCCCTGATTGTCCCCGCCAGTAAATCCGATTACTTTAGAAGCCAGTTCATTATAAGGATAATACCGTTTATAATCTTCATCGATCTTCACGCCCGCCAGTTCATAAGATCGAATCGCATCTCCGGTTTCTTTCTCCACATTCGTCTTAATCCGTTCAATGGAACTAACCTTCTCTACCCGCTTCCGCACTGTCTCTTCTGACATGCCAAGCTCTTTTGTTAAAACTGCAATTACCTTTTCCGGGTCTTCTATCTGGCTGTGAATCACAGAAATCGTACATACCGTCTTATTTTCTGCTAAAACCACACCATTTCTGTCATAAATATTTCCTCTTGCCGCCTTGATATCCCTTTCTCTTTCATGGAGGTTCTCCGCCCGGACCCCATAGTATTCTGAACAGAATATCATAAGATACACCAGTCGTCCCATCAGAAATACCATCAGCAGTAATACTGCCACAAAAATAATCATAATTTTTCGTCGGTTAAAGGTTTTATTCCGATAGATGCAAAATCTGTTTTCTTCTTCCTCCTGCATTTTTTGCTGAAACATAAAAACATAACCTCATAAAAGCAGTTATTATAATCTATTACAACTTTTACAAGGTTATGTTGTTTTCTCTATTGTGCTACATCCTGTGGCTGTAAACCATCCTCCGGTGGTACTGTTTCCTCTGCAATATCCGGTGTCTGGTCTACCATAGAATCCTCCGGTGCAGAATCCGGAACATCTGTTGTTCCATCTGCCGGTGCTTCTGCCGGGTCTGTCTCTTCTGTTACAACAATGTCCTCATCCGGATAAATATTAAGATAAGGCAGTGTCTCTTCGAAAATTCCCTTTGCGATTTCCTGTGCAAAGGTACTGTGAAACTCTTCTTCTGCGTTTGGTTCGTCTACTACTACATATACCAAAAGCTGCGGATTGTCTACTGGTGCAAAACCGATAAAGGAAACCAGATAATTTCCCTGTCCTCGAGGAAGCTTCTGTGCTGTTCCGGTCTTTCCACCCATGGAGTATCCCGGCACTTTTGCATATTTTCCGGTACCATCGGAAACCGTTGCATAAAGATACTGTTTTAATAATTCACTGGTAGATGAAGACACTGTTTTCTTTAACAAGGTTCCATTGTCTTCCTGTATGACATTCCCATTTTCATCTGTTATTTTCTTTACCACATGTGGCTGATAATAGTTACCACCATTAATAATGGAACAAAAAGCACTTGCCACCTGTATCATGGTAACATTAAAGTTCTGTCCAAAGGAATTGGTAGCCAGGTTAATGGTGCTTAGCTGGTCTTCGGTATAAATTAAGGAATCGGTTCTTGCCTCTCCCGGTAAATCAATGTTTGTCTTGGTACCAAAACCGAAAATCTGCTGATACTTGGAGAAATTCTCAGGTCCGATATCATAAGACATCTGCATCAGGGCATCATTACAGGAATTCTTTAAGGCATCTTCTACTGTTTCAAGTCCATGTCCGTTGGTATTTACACAGTGAATGTCATGACCGGAAATCGTCTCGTATCCATCACAGATAAAAGTACGGTTCGGGTCTAATGTTCCGGTATCCAGACCACAGGCTACGGTAAAAGGTTTTACGGTAGAGCCCGGTTCATAAGTATAAGTAATGCAGAAATTAGACCATAACTGGTTTAAAGCATCCAGTTCTGCATCGTCATCCATAGCATCAATTTCTTCCTGGGTATAATAGGCAGACAAATCCCTTGGATTACTACTGTCATAATTTGGATAATTTGCCATGGCAAGCACTTCAGCATTCTGTGGGTTCATTACAATAACTCCCACATGTTTACTTCCAGCACCTTCTCTTGCTGCATCCCTGTATTCTTCTTCAAATGCAGCAATCTTACCTTCTACGATTTTCTGGATATTTGCATCAATGGTCAGTGTAACATCATTACCATTCTGGGCATCGATTACTGTCTTCTCAAAATTACTGTCGGAATTCAGATAACCATATTCTCTTCCGTTGGTTCCATTCAGAACACTGTTATAGGAATTTTCCACTCCATTCATTCCCAGATTACCGCTGGTAGTAAATCCTACTACCGCACTGGCTAGAGAACCATATGGATATTCTCTCTGGTATTCTTTTTCAAACCAGACTCCATTAATTTTTCCTTTTTTCTCTGCATCGCCGCTCTTCTTATCGGAAGCTTCCTTTTCTGCCGCCTGCATATCTTCAAACGCCCGAATCTCTTCATAGCTTAATTTCTTTGCCAGAACATTGTACTGGCTCTTTGGCTTATCCGTAATCAGATTACGTAAATCGGTTTCATTCAGCTGTGGGAAACAGGTTATCAGTGCATCGATGGTCGGGTCAATATCTGCCGAATCACTGTTTAATACCTTACAGTCTAATATCACATTGTATACATCCACGCTGGTTGCAAGTATCGTTCCCTTGCAGTCTGTAATATTTCCACGCTGATAAGGAATGACCGTACTGTCATATTTCTGCTGGGATAATACTTTCTTTTCGTATTTCTTTCCACTGGTGTGTTCAATATACATCAATCTTACAATTAATCCCAACAAAAGTAGTGCTATTATTACAAACAGCACTACAAGTTTCTTTTGCATTTTCTTACTAAATTTTGCTATTTTCTTTCCGCCGCGTCTCTTTCCTGCCATTTTACCACCACGTTTGTTTCCTACTTATTCGGGATATCCTCAAACTGATTCATATAATCTTCTTTATCAACCGTATAATGTATAATCTGGTCCGGTCCCGCATAGCTCATGCCAAGCTGGTTCATTGCTATATCCTTGATGGTTGAAAGATCTACTGCTGTCTCGATTCTTTTTTCTGCCGCATCATTATCTGCCTTTAATTCAGCTACCTGGCTTTCTAATGCAGAAATTGTCTTTAAATGCGTTGTAATTCCAGACTGCAGACGGATATACAGCACTGCTGCCACACACATAACCAGCAGCGATACAGATAAAAATGCCACATAACCCAAATCCATATGTGCTGACTTCTCCTGATTCTTCTGCGCCATACGTCTGTTGCGCTGTCTGATTTCCTCCCGCTGCTTTTCTTCCTGTTCTCTGCGGTAATCCGGTGCAGCTTCTAATTTACGGACAGTGTTTCCATCTATGTAAGTCTGTGTTCGATAATCTCTTCTTGTCTTCTCCATTTTCACGTCTCTCCCTAGTCATTGATATGCCGTTCAAATACTCTTAATTTTGCGCTTTTTGCTCTCGGATTCTCTTCCATTTCAGATTTCGTTGGAAGAATCGGTTTTCTAGTGATTACTTTTCCTTTTGGTTTTTTGCCACATACACACACCGGAAATTCTTTCGGACAGGTACATGGATTTTCATTTTTGCGAAAGATGTTCTTTACAATTCTGTCTTCCAGGGAATGGAAGGTAATGATACAAATTCTTCCATCTTCCTCTAAAAGGTCTATCATCTCATCCAGGGTATCCGATAAGACTTCCAGCTCACGATTCAGTTCAATACGAATTGCCTGAAACGTTCTCTTTGCCGGATGTCCGCCAGTACTCTGCACTTTCATCGGTATGGATGCCCGGATAATTGCGGTCAGCTCTCCGGTTGTCTCAATTGGTTTCTTTGCCCGGGCTGCGACAATATGCTTTGCAATATTCTTTGCGAACCGGTCTTCCCCATAGTCTTTTATGATACGATACAGCTCTGATTCACTGTAATCATTTACAATATCTTTTGCCGTTAATGTCTGACGCTGATCCATTCTCATGTCCAGTGGTGCATCTTCTTCCCGGTAGGTAAATCCACGCTCCGGTGTATCTAACTGAAAGGAAGATACTCCCAAATCAAGAAGGATTCCATTTACCTTCGTCACTCCGATACGGTTCAATTCTTCTTTCATATTACAGTAATTGCTGCGGATAATGGTTACTTTATCAGAATAATCCTTTAACCGCTCACTGGCTGCTGCAATTGCATCTTCGTCCTGGTCAATTCCTATCAGCCTTCCGTTCTCATTCAGCCTTTTTACAATTTCGGAAGAATGTCCCGCTCCACCGAGCGTTCCGTCTACATAAATTCCGTCCGGGCGAATATTCAGATTGTCTATGGTCTCATGCAAGAGAACCGATGTGTGTTTAAATTCCATGTTCACTCCTTTAGATACTCAAGCCAAGTTCTGCCATGTGTTCTGCAACTTCATCCATGTCATCATAAGTATTGGTATCCTGCCATCTGTTCTTGTCCCAAATCTCAATTCGCTTTAAGACTCCGACTGATACGACTTCTTTCTCTAATCCGGCAAATTCTCTTAACACTGCCGGAAGAAGAATTCTTCCCTGCTTGTCCACTTCACAGGTTGTTGCTCCTGCAAAGAAGAAACGTGAGAATTTTCTTGCATCTTTTGAGGTAAGTGGTACGTTGCGGAATTTTTTCTTCAATGTTCTGCCATTCTTCATTTGGGTACACAAAAGACACCCATCCAAACCCTTCGTTACTACAAACTCATCACCGAGCTGTTCTCTGAATTTGGAAGGAACAATCATTCTGCCCTTGGCGTCTATGTTGTGACTGTACTCTCCCATGAACATTGTCAAACACCTCAGTCCGGTTGCTATTTATCCACAAAGTTATCAACTTATCCACCACTTTGTGCCATTTTCAACCACTTTCCTCCACTTATGAATACATATTACCCCACTTTTGGGAAAAAAATCAATATACTACACATAAAAATGTACAAAAAAAAGAAGCACATTTCTCAATGTACTTCTTTCCACTTACTCTTTACTTTTATCTTATTGGTACAAGTTCTTTTTGCTCACATAGCGATACATAGTTCTCAATCAGTCTGTCCACTTCCAGGCTCAGGTCATAGCATTCATCCATACTTTTCGCTCGTTCCAGTGCTTCATCCAGTCGGATTCTTGCACGTTCAATCGCAATGCGAAGTGCTTCCCTTTCATCCATAAGCATTTCTCCTATGCTGTGTCCCATCTCTGTGTTGTTCTTTGTAAATTCATTTTACTCTGCTCATCACCAAAAATCAAACAAAATATAACATCTTTTTTCGTCAATATTCGACAGCAAGCGGCATTTTTTCCTTATGCTGTGTTTTATAAAATAAATCGGCAATGGCCTCCACCAGCATCCGGTTGGTTGCTACTATATTCCGAATATCTGTTTCTATATTAATTTTTCTTCCAAGATACTGTTTATGCCTCTCTAAAATATATTCATACAGTGCCTCTGCATCAGAAAAATCAGCCTGCACTTTTTCCCCTGCTTCCATATTCCGGCTCATGATATAATTTTTAAGGCTTCGCTTCAATTGTTCTTCATAGGAACAATGATCCTTTAAGTTTCCCGGATAAATCTTGTTATGCGGATAAGTAAAATAATCAGCTACATAATGCGTTACCTGCCCGAGATTCATATAATACCGGCGTTTACGGGTCAGTTTTCCCTGCTGTTTACCGAAAATCAATTGATTCACCATCTTTCTCACATCCGGAAACGTCCCATTGATTTCATGTTTCTTATATACAAAAGATGGTTTGCAATCCGGCAGAATGCTGCCAATATAAAAAGACAGTCTATGTTTCTTAAGTTCTTCATCCTCTGTATTCTTTGCAATATAACGTGCCAGCAAAATATGTGATTTTTTTCTCATTTGCTTCCTCCTGTTTACCATCTACACCTTACACATTACTTCTGCTTTATATATGCTTCAATCACATTATACTTTCTTTCATCTCATTTACAATAGTATTTTTCTTAAGATTCTTCTAAATTTCTGTGTCCAATCTGTTAAGAGTAGACACAGAAATATTTTGCTAAACCTTACTGATATTCCACTTTTTAGGAGCAACAGAAGCTGGCACACTCTGTTTCCATACAGGTACAGGCATTCGTTCCGGCTACCTGGATGTCTTTTGCATGACATTTTCTTCCTTCATTGAATTTACAGTTTACTGCCTCACAGGTAACATCGCTCATCTTAGGCGGTTTACCGGTCGAATTGGCACATCCACAGTTTTTCTTCTCTTCAAAACTTCCACAGCTTGTCTCGCTGTTGCGGTTTGCATGTGCACCCTCTACCGTAATATTTCCACGGCAACAGCAATCATCTTTCTGGAAACTGCAGCTTCTTACAGAACATTTTAATTCTGTCACAAAAATCATCTCCTTTCTTTCGTTACATGTTTAGTATCTCCAAAGGAAATCTTTTTATGTTACCAACTTCATGTAAAAAAGAATGTACCTTGACACATTCTCGTGCCTGCGGCGGTCGCTTTCCTGTAAAGCAAAAAAGACTGTTGTCCGGTGCAAATGCCAGCAACAGTCTTTTTAAATCCATATAAATTATAAAATTAAAAATTAGATTTTATTGCATTTTTATTTTTCTTCTGCAACTTCTTCCTTACGGATTTCCTTTGTACGAATCTCTTCGCAGATTGCATCAATGAATTCTCCTAAAGGTTTTACGCCTTCATCTCCTGCAAAACGGCTTCTTACGGATACGGTTCCGTTCTCTGCCTCCTGCTGACCAACTACCAGCATGTACGGCAGCTTATCCAGTCTTGCTTCACGAATCTTGAATCCGATTTTCTCAGAACGGTTATCAACCGTTACATCTACATCATGAGCTGCTAATTCTTTTCTTACCTGCTCTGCATAGTCTGCATATTTTTCAGAAATTGGCAATACTCTTACCTGTTCCGGGCAAAGCCAGGTCGGGAATTTTCCTGCATAATGTTCAATCAGCCATGCAAGGGTACGCTCATAACATCCCATGGATGTACGATGGATAATCCAAGGAAGTACTTTCTCACCCTTCTCATCGATATAGTACATGCCAAACTTCTCTGCACTTGCACAGTCAAGCTGGATGGTAACCATGGTATCTTCTTTTCCATATACATTCTTTGCCTGAATATCAATCTTTGGTCCGTAGAATGCAGCTTCCCCATCTGCTTCTGTATACTTGATGCCATTCTTATCCATAACATCACGCAGATACTGCTGGGTGCTGTTCCAATATGCTTCGTCGCCCAGATATTTTTCTTTGTTGTTCGGATCCCATTTGGACAGACGGTAAGTAACATCTCCATCGATACCAAGTGTAGTCATTACATAATGGCAAAGTTCAGTACATCTGGTAAGTTCTTCTTCCGCCTGTTCCGGGCAAAGAATAATATGTGCCTCTGTAATAGTAAACTGTCTGACACGGGTAAGTCCATGCATCTCTCCGGAGTCCTCATTCCGGAACAATGTAGAAGTCTCTGACATCCGATATGGCAGATCTCTGTAAGAGTGCTGTTCATTCATGTATACATAATACTGGAATGGACAGGTCATCGGCCGCAGTGCCATTGTCTCTTTGTCGTCGCTGTCCTTATTTAAAATGAACATTCCATCCATGTAGTGATCCCAGTGTCCGGAAATCTTATAGAGGTCACTCTTTGCCATCAGCGGAGTTCTGGTACGTACATAACCCCACTCTTTATCCTCTAAGTCTTCTATCCAACGCTGCAGTTTCATAATCATCTTGGTTCCCTTTGGTGTAAATAAAGGAAGTCCCTGTCCGATAACATCAACAGTGGTAAATAATCCCATTTCACGGCCAAGTTTGTTATGGTCACGGCGTTTGGCATCTTCTAATTTCTCTAAGTATTCTTTTAGCTCTTCCTTCTTATTAAAAGCAGTACCATAAATTCTCTGTAATCTTGCTTTGTCAGAATTACCTCTCCAATATGCCATGGAAGATGATGTCAGCTTAAATGCCTTTACGCCCTTGGTTGTCATCAGATGTGGGCCAGCACATAAATCTACGAAGCCACCCTGGTCATAGAAAGAAATTTCTTCTCCCTCTGGTAATTCTTCAATCAGTTCTACTTTGTATGGCTCATTACGTTCCTGCATGAATTTGATTGCTTCCTCTCTTGGAAGTGTGAATCGTTTTAATTCATGACCTTCCTTGATAATCTTCTTCATCTCTGCTTCCAGATTATCGAGGTCTTCTCTTGAAAATGGGGCATGATCAAAATCATAATAGAATCCATCTTCAATTGCCGGTCCGATCGTAATCTTTGCATCCGGGAATAATTTCTTTACCGCCTGAGCCAGCACATGGGATGCAGTATGGCGGATTATCTTTAATCCTTCTTCATCACTTGCTGTTATAATATTTAAATCGCAGTCCTTGTCAAGAACGGTTCGTAAATCCACCACTTCTCCGTCTACTTCACCGGCGCATGCAACTCTTGCAAGGCCTTCGCTGATATCTGCTGCAATATCATAGACTGATTTTGCTTCACTGTACTCTTTTACTGAGCCATCTTTTAATGTGATTTTCATGTTCAAGTCTCCTTTTCTTATTATATTGGTATTAAAACTACGAGAAACACGCTTTGCGAGTTTCTCGAGTTATCGCGGTGCTCGCCAAATCTGCATGCAAGCATGCGATTTTTCTCGCTACTCGCGTAAACAAAGAATGTGCCAAGGCACATTCTCGCGCCTGCGGCAGTCGCTTGCGACATTTACCTTATACGCCGCAGTGCGCATCCTCGCGGAGCGTTTTTCACTTTACAGGAAAGCAATTTCCTGTAAAATAAAAAATCCCTGATGCATAAATTTTATGCATCAGGGACGATACTCTATCGTGGTTCCACCCTGCTTGCTGTACTTATCGTACAACCGCTCATTCTGATGATAACGGAATCACCGGACCGGATTAGGGTCACTCAGAGCTGGTCTTCACATTACACTCCATCAGAATACTCTCACCAAATGTATTCCTCTCTTTGACTTCCTGTTATGCTACTCGTCTCTTCTTTGTTTTGTCCTTTTGACAAAAGCTATTGTATACTCTTTTTTCTGCTATGTAAAGAGTTTTTCTGTGAAATATTTTCCAAATGTTTTCCAAAATATTTTATTCTTATCTTCCGCAGCAGAATTTATATTTCTTTCCACTTCCACAAGGACACGGATCATTTCTTCCGACTTTCTTTCCAACTACAACAGTGCCGGATTTCTTCTGCTCTAAATAAAGCTTTCTCTTGGTTTCTGCATCAAAAATTTCATCCCACTGTGGTAATTCATAGAGCCAGTCAGCTTTGGCATCTACCATGTTCTTGTATAATTTTTCTTTATCGAATGCAAGGCTTACCTTGGTATCCTCTTCCATAGTATCAATTGGGTTTGGTGTTACCAGGCTGTCATTGATTCCATCTAAGAATCCAGTCATATCCATAATGCTGAGGTCGTATTTCTCTGCCAGCTCTTTTACAGTTCCTTCTACCTTCTCATCCGGGTTTGTTAAAAGCTTCTCATATACGCCCTTCTCTAACATAAAATATCTCTGCCAGAACTTCTGTAATTTTCCTCTATCTGCCTGCTGATCATAAGCAATCTTCTGCCATTCTTCTAATAATGCCATTGTTCATATCCATCCTTTAATCCATATTTAGTCGTATAACGCTTGTTTCAGTATAGCATATTTTGTGCTTTTTTCAAGTATTTATCCTCTGCAACTTTACATTTTCTGATTGACTATCCGCTGTCAAATGTTAAAATAATGTATATTGCTTTTTTCTAAAAACAGGTCATCAAAGAAAGTTGAGGTCATATATGAAAAAGACAAAACAGATTCTTGCAATTATCGGTGTTGTACTCTTAGTTGCCCTCTATGTTTCCACTCTTGTTTTTGCATTGATTGGAAGCGATTTTGCCACAAACTGTCTTAAGGCTTCCATCTATGCCACTGTAGTTGTCCCGGCTCTCATCTGGGCTTATACCATGGTATACCGCTTACTTAAGAATCATTACTCTTTAAGAGAAGATTTGGATTCCATCAAAAAAGAAGCTTCCGGGCAGGATGCTTCCGCAAAAACTTCAAATGAACCAAACATCAAAAAAGAGGATTGCGAATAACCACAATCCTCTTTTATAACTTGTCCACTTCTTAAAATTAAGCAAGTTTTGTTTTTGCAAGCTCTGCTAATGTTGCAAATCCTTCTGCATCATTTACAGCCATCTCAGCTAACATTTTACGGTTCATATCAACACCAGCTAATTTTAAACCATACATAAATTTGCTGTAAGATAATCCATTCATTCTTGCTGCTGCGTTAATACGGGCAATCCATAACTGTCTGAACTGTCTCTTTCTCTGTTTTCTTCCTGCATAAGAACTTGTTAAGGCTCTCATGACAGACTGTTTTGCTACTCTATACTGTTTGGAACGTGCTCCTCTGTAACCTTTAGCTAATTTTAATGTTCTATTATGTTTCTTTTTAGCGTTTAAGCCGCCTTTAATTCTTGCCATGTTCTATTCCTCCTTAACCAATTCTTATAAATATGGTAAAATCTTCTTCATATTCTTAACATTTGTTGCATCTGTCATTGCAGGTTTTCTAAGATTTCTCTTAGTCTTAGTTGTTTTCTTTGTTAAGATATGTCTCTTATAAGCCTTGTTTCTCTTTAATTTTCCTGTTCCTGTTAATTTGAAACGTTTTGCTGCTGCTCTGCTTGTTTTCTGTTTTGGCATAATTTATTCCTCCTTAAAATCATTATCTTTTTCTCTGCCAGCACCATACCCATGCTTCTGCCTTCCAGCTTTGGTGCTTTCTCCACTACTGCAATATCTGCAAGTGCTTCTGCAAAATCATCCAGAATATGTTTGCTTGCCTGTACATGTGCCATTTCTCTACCACGGAAACGAAGTGTAACTTTTACTTTATTTCCTTTGGAAATGAACTTTCTTGCGGCATTCATTTTGGTATTCAAATCATTGGTATCGATATTTGGAGAAAGACGAACTTCTTTTAATTCAACCGTTTTCTGTTTCTTACGTGCTTCCTTCTCTTTTCTTGCAAGCTCATATCTGTATTTACCGTAATCGATAATCTTACATACAGGTGGCTTTGCTCCAGGAGCAATCTTTACTAAATCAAGTTCTGCTTCCTGTGCCAGCTTATATGCTTCTCTTGCTGACATGATACCTAACTGTTCACCATCCGCGCCAATCAGGCGGACTTCCTTATCTCTGATTTGTTCATTGATCATTAACTCGCTAATGGTCGTACACCTCCAAAATTAAATTCACCACAGCTTTGCCAGACAACTTTCCGTTTATTTCCGCAAAAAAAGTGGATAGACAGACTATCCACTTCAAAATGATTCGCTCATTGCATACTCATTATAAACACTTAGTCACTTGATTGTGCTAAGGTGAGAGTGGATACTCTACTTTCTTCAACTTGCTTATAGTACCATATGTCATTTCGTTCGTCAAGCATTATTTTTACCGATATTCGCTTCTGATATTTTCTGCCCTCTCAATAATCGTTTCCGGGAACCCGGTAAAGGAAAAGCAGGCGGATTGCATTCTGGGAATTCGCCGGTCCCTTCTGCAATTTATAATCAAATACAATATCCTCTTCTCCAAACTCTTCGGAAAAATGATAATTGTCATAACCAGTTTTTTCAAGCTCCGTCAATTCCTTATCATGGGATGCCACAATTGCAATGCAGTTATGATGTGCCAGATATTCCATGATTGCTTTTGAAGCTGCAATACGCTCCTGGGTATTGGTTCCTCTTAAGATTTCATCAATAATACAGATAACCAGTTCATCCTCCGACAAAGCATCCAGGATACGTTTTAAATATTTAATCTCTTTAATAAAATAACTGTCACCGGATAAAATATCGTCTCTTACCGCCATGGAAGTAATCATTTTGCATGAGGCAGATGCATTCTTTTTTGCGGTGCAGGTATGAATGCTCTGTGCCAGTATCACATTGACAGCTATGGTCTTGATAAAGGTTGACTTACCGGAAGCATTGGAGCCTGTGATAATGCAGTTATGCTGAAGTTCCATAGAATTGGTCACTGCTCCATGAAGCAGCGGATGATAAATTTCTTCCATCTCAAGCTGCTTTGCTTCCTCATATTCCGGTACTGTCACAAGAGGCAGACTCTTTCGGAAAGAGCCTGTGCTGACCGCTGCATCCAGTTCTCCTACCACCCGGTAAATCTTAAGATAAACATCCTGGTTATCCATAAACTGATTCAATACTTTCATATAAGTAAGGATATGCCACTGGGTTACTCCCAGCAGGAAATCCTGCAGCATTTCAAACACATCTCCCATGGCATTTCTACTCTGGATATTTAGCAGAAATGCCTTCTTATCCATTTTGGCAAATACCGGAAGCAGCGGTGCCAGTTCCTCACAAATTTTGTCTTTCCGGTATTCCTGCTCCAGTTCTCGTGCTACCGTAATCAGGTATGCCGCCGTTCCCATCATATGAATCTCCTGGTCAAACTTTAGCCGGACCGTAAAGATATACACCGACAAATTCACAAGAAATACTACCACCAAAGCTGACAGAGCATATATATTATGAAATACGACTGCCGCCACAACAACTACCACCAGCAATATCCGGAGCATCTGATAAACCCAGAGATTTGAAATTGCAAAATCCTCTACTGTCTGGATAAAGGATGGAATATAGTAAGCCTCGTCTCTCTTTCCAAGCTTTGACAAAGTTTCTTCCAGATGATAGCGTTTTTCATCATCTGCTTCACAAAAAGCTATTCTTTTTCTAAAAGCTCCTCTTCTTCCTTCGTCTGCTTCGCATAATGAAGCTTTGCATATAAAATTTCTTCTCCCATGGTGGAATCACAGTTGTTGATTCTCTGGTACACATCATCCATATTAAGGTCATTCCATGTGACCTCATCCACCTGCTGTGTTCCACCCACAGTATCCAGATAATTTCTTATCAGTTCTCTTTTGAATTCCTTTTTCTCAGGTTCTTTTCCATATTTTTCTTTCAGTGTCCGTTTGCAGCGGTTCTTCCAACTCTCTTTTGTTTTAATTGCTGAATAAGTAAATCCTGCAATCATAATTACTACAAGGATTGCTGCTTCCATTTCTTCGCCTTCCTACTGCATGATTCCAATGGTATCTATCCAGTAAATATTATCTTTATCCATAATTCCATTTACAGTAACAGAATCTCCTCAATTGTTCATTATCAGAAAACTTCTGCCAGTATACCATACCGTCGTCTCCTGCCAGATAAACATAGGTCTCTCCTGCAATCTCAACATACTGCATTTCACTGATTACAAAACTTCTTGTCTCTGTCTCACCTTCTGAATTGTTTTTCCTTTGGCTGCTGTCTGTGCATTACCTGCAGTGCTGTTGCTGTCCCCGGAAGAATTTTCTGCCTCTTCCGGATTCCCAGTGTTTTCTGTACCATCACTGCCTGTCATCTTACGATACTTTGCAAAGCACTCATCAAGACTGGCTGCTGTTGTTACCATATTATAAGATTCTACATTTACCATGCCATAAAGCTTCACTATGCCGCTGGCATCTTTTAATACCATAATATAAGTCGGCTGACCATCTACATTAATCAAAGACGGAAAAGATGCACGGTATCCTTTCTCCTGCACTTCTCCTTCTGCAGCAGCCATTGCAGAGCTTTCATCTGCTCCCGCAATACTGTAATAATGTGTTTCTGAAGTCCGCTCATTTACCAGTATAAACCCGATATTGAGGCATCATCATTGACAGAAGTAACTCCGGTATAAATCCAGATATCCCCCGTCTTTGGCAACATAGCCGAAGTTTGCTTCGTAAGATTCCTCATCTCCGTCTTCATCCTCTCTACCGTTTCCGTACATTTCTTACAGCCTTTTTTGCCGAAGATGCTGTTCATAAATCCATTAGATAATTCTCCATACCAGTTATACTGTTCCACCAGAAGATCCCCGTCAAAGACATCATCCATCCAGTTCGGCACTTCTGATGCATCATAATACTGACAGTCTCCGCTGATTGGGTCACAGCTGATTGCACCCTCGACGGTTTCTCCACCAAATAAACCGATGGTGTATTTGTATACACTGGCAATATAGTATGGGTTTCCATCTTCGTCCACTTCAAAATGAAGATTTCCGAAAAGTTTATCCGGGTAATTCATACGGATATGCCTTCTTAAATCCTTGCCAAAAGTAAGCAGACGGAACATAAATCATTCCTTCCTTTTTTTTGGAACATACTGCGCCTTCTGTCCTACCGGATCAACAGTTATATAACCCGGAACACCATTTTCCTTATTTCCCATATATTTAAAGAAGCCGGCATACTCTAATGCAGATACTTTCGTTGGTGCCCCCTGATAATCAATCTGTGTGTAGTCTTCCGATACACCGTATCCATTAACGCAATCTTTGATACAGAAGATGCTGTATTGATATCGCTGTTAAAATCACTGTCTTCGATGGTCAGGATATCTGCATATGCCTGTGCATGGAACATTTTGCTGCCATAAAATAAAAGAATCAGGAACAGAATTCCGATTACTCCAACTGCTGCAAAAATACCGTTTACCGGCTTTTCCAGCTTTCCTGCGGACTTACCTTCCGCCTTCCTGGCTGCCGATACCAACGCACCTATTATTCCTAACGGGAATAATATAACGCCTAATACAAACAGCCATAAACCTCTGGAATGAATATTAAGTGCCGGAAGCAGGAGATAATACATCACTGCCACCCATAAAATATAAATAACCGGAAGCACAATGGACAACCCCTTTACATGAGGCAGCTTTACCTGCATTGTTTCAAACTCCATTTTCTTCTTTTTCTTTGCCATACCTAATCTCCCTTTTCTTCTTTGCAATTATCATTGTATTATTTAATTAATACAATAACTCAATTTTAAAATAATGTCAAGTGAAAGCTTTCTTCAAATGGCTGGCAACTAAAAACAGCAGGACGACAAAATGTATTTTCATTTTCTATCGTCCTGCCTGCAATACTTATTTATATTATTTTTAAGCTCTTGCTGCTTTGCTATCACGCTTTTTATTCTGGATAACCATACATGCTACTGCAGCTGCGGTAACAGCCAGTGCCAGAATTCCCATTGGAAGATCTTTCTCACAGTCTCTCAAGAAAAACAGCACTGCCATAGCAATTACATATATAACAGCAATGATTCCATCTACTATCTTCATACTTTCTGCCTCCTGCTTTTATGCATTTTTCTTCTGACGAAGTACTGCCCTTACTACATTATATCCTGCAAATACAATCGTAAGAATCATCATAATCCAATGGATGATACAGTTATCTTCTCCCGCCGGATTTGCTGCCAGAGGAACTGCTTCATCTTCTAATGCAGTTACTTCCTGTTTTGCATTATCGTCCGTTACATTCGCCAGCGGAACCTCTTCATCTTCTAATACCACCGGTTCTTCTGCGTCCTGTGGCTGTTGTGCTGCCTGCTGCTGTCTGACTGGTGTCTGTGCCACCTGGGTCTGTGTGACCGGAGTCTGTGTCTGGATTACCGGTGTCTGTGCTGCTGTCTCCGGCTGTGTATTATTGTCTGCCGGAGTTACCGCTGTTTCTGATGATGCTGGCTGGGTTGGATTTGCCGGCTGGGTTGATTCGGCTGGCTTGGTTGGTTCGGTCGGCTGGCTTGGTTCGATCGGCTGGGTTGGTTCGATTGGCTCAGTCGGTTCTAAATCTGCAACATTTACTTTACTGCCATCTTCTAAAGTCCAGCCGGTAAATTCATAGGTTGTTGTCTCTGTCTCTGCCTTTACAGGATCTGTTACAGAAACTTCCGTTCCTTTACTTCGCGTACTTCCTGATATACATTTCCGTCTACCATAAAAGTAACGGTATAACTGTTATCAACAATTTCTCCATCAATATGCCAGAATTCGGATTAATCATCCGGTACCATTCGATGCGGTAGAATCTTGCATCATCCCCCTGCAATGCCACTGTTTGCTGCATATGCATCTAAAACAGATGCAAGGGTTACCGGCATCTTTCCATCATAATTCTTTCTGCATCAAAAGACACTGGTGCAGTAAAACCGACATATCAGTTGTCACTTTCAGCTGATTTAAAGAAATGTGGTTGCAAATGCTATCAGCTGGGTCTAAAATACAGTTCCACTTAACAGCAGCAGTTTTCATTTCCATATTTGGTATATACTTTTGCATCGAATCTTACTTGATTCCAAAGCTTTACATTTACAGTTCCAATTATAGTTACTGGTAAGGTTACGGTTGCCAGCGCAGTTCCTCTTCTACATTATCTTTGTAATTACCAACAGTATAATCGGTTCCTGCTGTTAATACTTTTCCATTATAAGTTACAGTTACATCTTCACTGAGTAAGTTACGTGCTTTTCCGGTATAATATTTTTCCTTTGCAGTTGTAATCACGCTGTCATTTTCCACTTTTTCGGAAGAATGGTATAGGTTGTATTTACTGTTCCTTTATAGTTTTTCACTGATTCCGGTAATTGCTGCTGATGTCTCCTCCTGTATTTGGATTATCCACTGTATATTACAGCATAATCTTTTCCTTCTACTAATGTTTTGTCTCCATCCTTTACCATAACTGCAACTGTAGCCAGTATACCAGTATCCTTTTTATAAAGTTACCATTTCATTAGTCAACGTTTTCTCGCCGGATAAAAGGTTGTTTCATTAATAACTGCGGATTCAAATTTTTGCACTGGCTGTTGCAATTAATGTATAAGTTCCTGCATCCACCGGTGCCTGCTTAATTTGTTTCCCGCCTCATCATAATAAGTATAAGTAATGGAAATGCTTGGATTTTTTCATTCCCAGCTGTATGCATTTCGCATCACAGCTTAAGTTTTTCTCATCATTACTGCCATTATATTCAAAAAATCACTGGCTGTAAGATTTGCATACAATGCTTTTAAATAGGTTCTTACCGGAAAAATAAATACAGTCTCTTTATAGTTCTGCTGCATTTCTTCCGGCACAAATACTACATGATGGTCTACATCTTCAAAGATTGCAGTTCCGGTAGTATTAAACCACAGTGTCTCATCCGGGCTCTGCCACTCAAAATGGCCTTCCCAGTTCCTGGTTCTCATCATTGACCGCTACTGCCATTCCGCCATTCAGATGGGACCTCTCAGTTTTCCGGACATATGATTGATTGTTGCAGATGGTTTTTCCTTAATTACTGCCTCTGCCTTATTTACAGTTACCGTATAAGTCCTGCTTCCTGCCCTCATATACATCTGTTGCCGGTGTTGTAATCGTATAAGTATAAGTTCCCTGCATTTAAAATCTCTTTGTCACAGGTTCCAACAATACCACTCTTTGGACCATCCTTTACAAAGTTCTTTGCATTCAGTGTCTGACTTTTCCGTTATAAGTCAGATTTGAAATGTTCTCTTCAAATACCGGAGTTCTCTTACTGATTTTAATGGTATATTTTTCTGTTTTCCATTGAAAGAGATAATTTTATATTTGACTTCAAGGTAACTGTTCTGTCTTATCCGCAGTTACAGATACCCCTTTTCTTATTTGTATTTTTAATGTTACCTTTATCTTTTCCACTGGTAACACTCCATTTGTTTCGTAGCAATCCATGCAGAACACTCGATTTTCTTCGTATCCTGCAGCTGCATCGTAATTGTATTATCCTTTTCGGCAGCTTTTACTGTCATCCTGGTTATTCCGGATAAGGACAATACCATCAATGCCGCCATTACAAAGCTGTAATTTTTTCCCAACATTTTGGCTACCATGTTTTTTCTCCTTTTATTCATTTTATCCATTTCCTGTTGATTTATGAATTGTATAACCAATCATAGCCTACTCTGTGTTATAAAAAGCGTTATATTTTTCTATTTTTTTTCTTTATTCTTCCGAATTGTACTTAAATCTTCCTGTTTGTATTGTATTTCTCCTCGTATCTACTGTCTGTTCCATTCACCAATACTTTATGATATTTCACATATTTCTTTCCAGCCGTCCGTTCCATGTTGTCATTGATTCTTTCTATCACAAGTCCGCAATTTTCTTCTTCAATACCTATTAAAAGTATCAGATACTGGTTTGTGCTGTACCGGTATACAGATCACCGCTGCGCAGGGAGTTTTTCAATGCCTGCTCCAGTTCTGCCCGGATGTATTCGAAATGAACACCGCCTTCTGAAGCATACCCCTTCCCATCAGTAATGGTGCTCATAAGAAGCCACGCACTCTTTCCTGTACGCTGCAAACCCGTTTTGCAAAGCGGTAATTTTCAATGAAAACAGGATACGAACAGTAAAATGCTCCTTCCTCTCTCTCTTCTTCCAACTTCTCCTGTATTGCCTGAATATGAGTGGCATCCTCCGTAACACAGCTGCTGATTCGTTTTAATTGTTCCAGCATAGACTTTGAAGGCTCACTGCCAAGCTCTGCCAGCAGCATTTCTTCTGTCTTATGATATAATGCCACCGCCTCTTTGGAACGCTTCATGGCAATCAATGCCTCCATCTGGTATACCTGCCAGTCATCCAGTGGATAAAGTACCGCTGCTTTTTCTGCTATCTCATATAATTTCTGATACTCCTGCTCATCCCGGTAAATTCCGCACAGTCTCTTTACACAGGACATATATAATTTCCGGTATTTCGTTGCCCAGAAAATTACCCATTCTGATGCTCCCAGTGCCGGCAAAAATTCTCCACGGTACAGCCTGACTGCTTCCTCTAATTCTGTTTTTCCAAAATCTTCCGCCTGTTTCAATGCATGCTCTGCCTTCTCTTCAAAAGAAATGCAATCACAATGATACGGAATTTCCGGCGTCCAGCAATAAACTCCCTTTCGGCTTATAATATAATCGCTCTCCGGCAGTCCCTGCTCCTTAAGCAGTTTCCGCACCTGGAAAAGAATTGCCCGGAAACTGTTGGATGGGTTTGCAACCTCCTCATTTTCCCAAAGTCTTCCCACCAGTTCTTCCCTTGTTACCCTTCTGTACCCGCATGCAGAATGATCTGAAGCAGCCGGTTCGTCTTTGTCGTTGATTTCCGGTCTATGATAAAGGAATGATTTCCATATTGCATTCGAAATGTTCCAAGCATACTTACTTCTAAATTTTTTTCATGCTTCCTGCCCCCTGCAGATTATTTTTCCTAATTGCAGTATATAGGACTTTGTTTTTATACGCAAAAGATTTTTCTCATTTCTTCCGGATTGTCAAAACGAAAGATTACTCTTATAATCATATTCATAAATAATTCTAAAAAATAATTATTTCGAGCTGTTAGAAAGGATTATACCATGGAAACAGGATTTATTGATTTACATGTACATTCAACCTGCTCTGACGGAACTTTTACCCCATCTGAGCTGGTTCATGAAGCCATACGTCATTCGATATGTGCCTTTGCCCTTACTGACCACGACTGTATCGATGGTATTAAAGAAGCACAGGAAGAAACCTTGCGGCTTAACTCCCCGGATGCACCGGAAGTCATTGCCGGTGTTGAACTCTCTTGTGAACTGGATGACCGTGAAATCCATATGGTCGGGCTATATATTAACCCGGACGATAAAGTATTTAATAACAAATTAAATGCATTCCGTTCTTCCCGCACAGACCGCAACCGCCTGATGGTTGATAAACTGCAGCAGGAGGCACACCTTGCCATTGATTATGACAGTCTTATCAGAGAATTTCCGGATGCAGTCATTACAAGAGCACATATTGCAAGATACCTTGTAAATCATGGTCTTGCCAAAGATATGAATACAGTATTCAGTAAATATATCGGGGATGACTGTCCTTATTATGTAGACCGTCCTAAAATCACTCCGCAGGAAGGTATTTCCCTGATTCATCATGCCGGTGGTCTTGCCATTTTAGCCCATCCGGTACTCTATCGCATGAATGCAGACCGATTGGACGCTCTGGTTCAGACACTGGTAGAAGAAAGCCATTTAGATGGTATTGAAGCCGTCTATTCCAGCTACCAGCTTGGCGATGAACGAAACATTAAGAAGCTTGCACAAAAAATATCATCTGCTTATTTCCGGTGGCTCTGACTTCCACGGAAGTAACAAACCTTATATTTCCATGGGAAACGGAACAAGACATATGCCGATTCCTTATTATATTTTATCGGATATTAAAAAATGCGCTGCATTGCAGATAGCTTACTACTCATGTACACCAAGAGGGACTGTCATTTTACAATTTCTGTAAAACAACAGTCCCTCTTTATAGATACTTTCTATTTTTGTCTTTCACCTCGTCTAATGCATTTCGAAAGATTCGTTCAAATTCATTTTCGGAACATTTTTTCCGGCTGGATTCATCCGAATACCCTCTATTCTGCTGTCTTTCCTGCTCGTGAACGAGCAAAACAACCGGAACCTTAAAATAACCGTCATATCCGTATGCGACAATCCCTCCCTGGAGCTTTATTTCAATGGTTTCATATTATATATCGGCAAAAGTGTCTGATTTCTTTAGTCCTCTACCGGTTCTGCCGGAATAAAAATACGGTCTTTTACCACATCCGCAGGCTTTGGTGCTGCTTCTTCTGCTTCCCTGCAGAACTGCAGCTGTGAATTCACCAGCACCTTTCCACGTTTGTCAACCTTTTCATAGGTGCCATCCTTCTGAAGGAGATGTGCTTTCGTATTATCTGCCAGTTCCACATCCAGAATATGCATTACTTTATGCTTTAACTCTTCATTTTCTACGGGGAAAATAATCTCTACACGGCGGTCTAAGTTACGTGGCATCCAGTCAGCACTTCCCATGTAAATTTCATCCTGTCCATCATTATAGAAATAGAAAATTCTGCTGTGCTCCAAGAAATTTCCTACAATGGAACGCACTCTGATATTTTCACTGATCTTTGGAATGCCTACCTTCAGGCAGCAGATTCCACGTACAACCAGATCAATCTGCACTCCCGCTGCTGATGCTTCATACAAAGCTGCAATAATATCACGGTCACAAAGAGAATTCATCTTGGCAACAATTTTGGCTGTCTTTCCCGCCCTGGCGTATTTTGTTTCACGCTCAATTAATTTCAAGAAACGCTTCCGCAGCCAGATTGGTGCTACCACCAGCCGGTTCCAGGACAGCGGTTCAGAATAACCGGATAACATATTAAATACTGCTGTTGCATCTTCTCCGATTGCTTCCGAACAGGTAAAGATACCACAGTCTGTGTACAGCTTTGCAGTGGAATCGTTATAGTTTCCGGTTCCAAGATGTACATAACGGCAGATGCCTTCTTCTTCTCTTCTTACGACCAGCGCAATCTTGCTGTGGGTCTTTAAGCCCACCAGACCATAGATAACATGGCAGCCTGCTTTCTCTAATTTTTTGCCCAGACAATGTTATTTTCCTCATCGAAACGGGCTTTTAATTCTACCAGAACAGATACCTGTTTGCCATTTTCTGCTGCCTGTGCCAGTGATGCAATAATCGGCGAATTGCCGCTGACACGGTAAAGTGTCTGTTTGATTGCCAGTACATCCGGATCTTTGGCTGCCTGACGGATAAATTCGACTACCGGATCAAAGGTCTGGTATGGATGATGCAGTAAAATATCACCTTTTTAATCGCATCAAAGATACTCTCTCCCTGCTGGATCTGTGGCACCGGCTGTGGAGTATATGGTTTGTAACGTAAATCATCACAGCCTTCCAGTCCATACATCTTCATCAGGTAAGTCAAATCAATCGGTCCATTGATTTTAAAGCTATCACCCTCTGCCTCTACCCGAAGTTCATCCTTTAAAAATGCCAGCAGACGCTTATCAATGCCATATTCCACTTCCAGACGGATAACTTCGCCCCACTGCCGTTTCTTTAAGGATTTTTCAATTTCTTTCAGTAAATCCTCTGCTTCGTCCTCATCAAAGGAAAGGTCCGCATTACGCATAATACGGTACGGATAAGCACAGACCACTTTATGACCTAAGAACAATTTGGAAATATTCTTCTCAATAATCTGCTCCAACAGGATAAAGGATTTCTCGCCTTCCTTTACGGATGGAATCGGAATCAGCCTTGGTAATACAGATGGCACCTGAACGGTTGCATATTCATAAATGGTTCCTCCCTTTTTACCCTCTGCCTTTAGCTTCTTCTCTTCTGCTTTGCCAAGGAGGTCATCCTTCTTCGGATTTTCTTCCAGTAAAGCTACAATGTTTAATGTCTTATTGCGAATCAACGGAAATGGTCTGGATGCATCCACTGCCATCGGTGTCAGTACCGGATATATATTTTCTTCAAAATAACGGTCTACATATTCTGCCTGAAAATCCTCCAAATCTTCATAGGCATCTACAATATAGATTCCTCTTGCATTCAATAGTGGAATCAGGGAACGGTTATAAGTAGAATACTGCAGTTCTACCAGTTCCCTGGTATCATGATTAATGGCTGCTAACTGTTCAGACGCTGTCATACCGGCAATATCTGTTTTCTTATAGCCCGCATGTACCATATCCTTTAAAGAAGCCACACGTACCATGAAAAATTCGTCCAGATTTGAAGAAGTAATGCTGACAAATTTTAACCGCTCCAGCAGCGGAATGGATTTGTCTCTTGCTTCATTCAATACTCTGCCATTAAATTTAATCCAGCTCAACTCACGGTTTTCATAATATTCCGATTCGTATATTCTTTTAATTTTTCCATTCGCATACTCTCCTAACTATAGACCTTTTTCACTTTAATCACCGGTTTCATACTGAACACTTCTTCAAAGAAGGACGCCTTGGACTCAAACAGTCCCTTTTCCAAGGTCACATCATCTTCCGTCTCTATGGTAATAATCAGATTTCTTCCGAAACAGATGTCTTTACATTCTTAAATTTCTGCTTGTGGCTTCTATCCATGGCATTTGCCACCTTAAGGATAGCTGCAAGCTTGGCTACGGTAAGATAACTGTCATGATCCATCTTATCTGCCAGTCTGTCATAGCTGTCTATCGGTAGTGTATTATAAAGTACCGTAGACGCCACATTTCACGCTCCAGATGAGTCAATCCAATAATTTCTGAAGAAATAATAATGTCATAGGAGCACTGCGGTCCATTAACCAGACTGACAAATTTACCACAGTCATGGAGAATGGCTGCTGTCCTTAGCATCAGCCGCTCTCTGTTTCCCAATCCATGAATCTTCTTCATGGCATCAAATATCTGACTGCCATCTGCTCTAATGCTTCAAGATGTGGCTGATAGCCGAAATATCTTTTGGACATACATTCCGCCGCAGATATTACATCTTCTTCGAAATCATGTGTTGCTTTCACCATATTATGCCGCTGCGCATAATCATATGCTATACCATCATTTACATTCACACCCGGAACTACTACATTCTGGGCATTTAATGTGGCAACTAACTGACGATAGATAACCAGTGCCGGAATCAGCAATGTATCACTCTCGTTGGTAATTCCTAATTCTCTTGCAATCTGTCCTGTATTCTTTGCTCTCAGCTTCTCCGTATAACGATAGAACTTGTCCGCATCTACCATACATTTGCCATTTTCTTTACTGATTATCGGCATAAATGCAGAGATATAATCTCCCATAAAAATAACATAACGGATGCCATCCTTTGGCACGGAATCTGCTGCATAATTACCGCTTTGCATGCCAAGGTCAAAGAGTTTCTCCTGCACACGCATAATTCCAATCAGAAGATGCTGCGTGGTAAACCTTTCCTTTTACAAAAAAGTGTTATCTGCATACTGCCACCACCTACATCAACTACTGCTGCATTCTGACTGGTCATATCCTCAAAATTCTTCTGGGATGCCACCGTCTTATAACTGATAAAACGATGTTCCGAATTGCTCAGCACTTTCACATTAAGTCCGGTTCGAATGTATCTGGTCTAAAATAAATGCTTCGTTCTGTGCATCCCGGATGACAAGACCTGAATATGCTTCATACTCATCCGTCCGATACATCTCCATAATCCCCACGAATTCTTTCAGCACCTGACACAATTCATCCGCTGTTTCATATCCAACATATCCCTGGGAATAAACATCCCTTCCCAATTCTATTCTATGGCGGACATGGTCAATTTCCCGGATTCCTCTCTTAATGGAAAGCTCAAACACTTTCATGCTGATTTCATAAGACCCGATATAAATTGCTGCAAAAGTCTTCATCCGTGCTCCTCCTCCTGTGTAAATCTTCTGTTACACTTCCTGTCCTAACATATAATTGATAAACTGCTGTGCGGTTCTTCCGGAAAGTCCACCATGACTTAACTCCCATTTGTTGGCTTCTGCTAAAAGCTCTTCTGCCGGAAGATGTACTCCCTGCTTTTCTGCCAGTTCTACTACAATCTGCTGGAATTCTTTCTTGGTCGGTGCTCCAAAGTAAATAGATACACCAAAACGATATACCAGTGAAAGTTTTTTCCTGTACGGGTATCAAAGGCATATCCTCACGCACTTCCTCTTTATCTGAAAAGTTCTCACGATCAGATGTCTGCGGTTTGAGGTCGCATAAATCAGCACATTCTCCGGCTTCTTCTCCAGGCCGCCCTCAATGACTGCCTTCAGATATTTGTATTCAATTTCAAACTCCTCGAAGCTTAATCATCCATATAGATAATGAATTTATAATTACGGTTCTTTATCATGGAAATAACAGTGTTCAAATCTTTAAACTGATGCTTATAAACTTCAATCAGGCGAAGTCCCTGCTCATAATACTGATTGGCAATTGCCTTTATGCTGGTTGATTTACCGGTACCTGCATCACCAAACAACAGACAGTTATTGGCACTCTTTCCCTTTACAAAAGCTTCTGTATTATCCACCAGCTTCTTCTTGGCAATTTCATAGCCTACCAGGTCATCGAGTTTCACATGAGCGATTCTGGTAATCGGTGCCAGTTCTACAGCACCGTTGGTATTCTGGATACGGAATGCCTTATGTAAGCCTAAATTTCCTACACCAAATCTTGCATAGAATCCGGTTACGCTGTCCTGAAATGCATTGGTATCCTTTGCTCCTGCCAGTTCTACAGCCAGTTCACAGATGCAGTCACGGATACGTTTGTTAAATACGCTTCCATTATCATCCGGTCCCTTGAAATTCTGAAGCACATCCATATCATCAATTTCCAGAGTCTTTGCCACTTCATTTAAGTTATAATCAAACATTTCTTTTAAAATAGCAAAATCATGGGCTGCAATCGCATTGATACTTCCGTTTACTGCTCCTTTCATTTCGCAGGCGGTACTGTAGGCATTTTCATTATTTACCATAATAAACGCAAGAAAACAGTGCCACAGATTTCCTTCAAAACCGTGGCTCACTGCCAGTTCAATCAGTTGGTTCAAACATCTATAATACAATTCTACTATATCAGACCGATTGTAAAATTCACTATCATAGTTTTCCAAAATCCATGTAAAATTATAAAATAATTCTCCATTTTCAAAGTTCTTATATAAAATTAATTCTCCTGAATGTTTCATCTTAATGTCTTACCTGTCTTTCTAATAATTTCCAAGAATTTTAAAGTTTTCAGCTTCTTCTTTGATTCCATGCAATGCATTCTTTACTGCACTCTCATTTAAATTTCCTTCAAAGTCAATAAAGAAACGATATTCCCAGTTCCGCTCTCCCAATGGTCTTGATTCTATCTTATTCATGTTCAAATCATTAAAGATAAAATGGGATAACATATGATAAAGAGATCCACTTTCATGCGGAATTTCAAAGCAGATACTGATTTTTCCGGCATTCTTTAAGAATATCTTACGGCCGGTTACAATGACAAACTTTGTACAGTTATTGCTGTTATCCCGATATGCTCGTCCAATATATCAAGCCTGTAAATATCGGCAGTAAGACGGCTGGCAATGGCTGCCTGTCTTAGGAGACCATCTTCTTTTACTTTTTTTGCTGCCATGGCAGTATTCTTAAAGCTGTGTTTTCCCAGTTCCGATGCTCGTCCAAATATCTGCCACACTGCATCAGTGCCTGCGGATGGGAATATACCTGTTCAATATCAGATAGCTTTGAGCCTTTCGTTCCGAGCAGGCAGTGGTCTATTGGAATAATCTGTTCTCCCACGATACAATTATCATATTCTACCAGCAAATCATAATTTTCTGACACAATTCCGGCAGAAGAATTTTCAATCGGAAGCACTGCATAATCTGCTTCTCCTTTTGCGATTGCTTCCATGGCATCCCGCCAAGTCTGCACATGATAACTGTTTGTGGTATCATGGAAAAACTGCTTCATTGCCATCTGGCTGTATGCGCCCTCTTCTCCCTGATATACGATTCTTATATTTTTATCCGGAAGTGCCGCTACCTCTTCAAATGGTATCGGCTCCATAATGCCTTTTTTCTGCCAGCTTCTGATACTGCCTTTTTCTGCTCATGCTCATCAGATGTTCAAAAAGCTCTCTTGTTCCACGCTTTAAAAACGGGTCATCTACCATGGAAGTTACCTTTTCTAACTTCTCTTCTTCCCTTGCCTTATCAAAGACTTTTTTCCCGGTAGAAAGCTTATAATCTGCCACCTGTTCAGTCAGTGACATACGTTTTCATACAGTGACACCAGCTCTTTGTCCACGCTGTCAATTTCTGCTCTTATCTCTTTTAAATCTTTCATTGTTATCTTTCACCTTATTATTTTTTTTCTATCATATACCTTCCCGAAAGAAAGTTATAATTTTATCGTAAGAATTGTGGAATTTGGAAATGTTATAGGAAAGAAAAACACGCTCCTGTCATATTTCCAAATTTCACAATCGTCCGATTACATATGCCATCAAAGGAGGATTCTTATGAAAAACAAACGAAAAAAACAGCTCTTTATCACGATTGCAATTATTCTTATTCTGATTGCAGTTTTTTGTCTGATTCATTTTCTCAACCGCACAAAAATGAATTCCGGTTACGTCAATGGAAATTCTGCCGGTAATCTTTATAATGGCGGACTTTTCTGTGAAAGCAACGGCACTGTTTTCTTCAGTAATCCTTCCGACAACCACCGACTCTATTCCATGAATCCTGATGGTTCTGATATGAAGAAGCTTTCCGATGATACCGTCTCTTATATCAATGCAGATGATCACTATGTTTACTATGTCCGAAACAACAAGAGTGAGGATACTAATTTCTCTTTTCTGAATTTTGGAACTAATAGCTTATGCCGTATCAACCGTGATGGAGGCAGGGTTACCATTTTAGATGACGACCCAAGTCTTTATGCCGGACTGTACGGAAATTATATTTACTACATCCACTATGACAAAGAAACGGCTTCTACCCTGTATCGGATAAAAATCGATGGCACAAAAAAAGAACAGGTTTCTAAGTTTCCTTATAAGACCTGCTCCTCTAATGGACAGTATATGTACTTTAATGGCGAAAACGATTCCCACTCTCTCCTGCAGCTTGATACTGCCGACAACTCTGTTGCTACACTCTATAGCTGCACCTGTTATGAACCGACTGTAATCAATGACACGGCTTATTATATGGATGGTGACAACGATTATGGACTGAGTGCCTACTCTTTAAGCAGCGGTGCTGCCAACCTTATCATCCCATCCAGAATTGACTGCTACAACGTCACCGGGGATTATATCTATTATCAGAAAAATGGAGAGGGTGCCGGTATCTACCGCTGTCTCACCGACGGAAGCAATGAGGAATTACTGATATCCGGTAATTATACCGCATTACATACCACCTCACAGTGCCTTTACTTCTATGAATACGGCAATGACTCTGCCTGTTATCAGATGCCACTTAGTGGAACCGGAAATGATATCGGTGTATTTACGCCGGAGAAATTATAATCTACCATTCCAAAAGCCGCATCAGAGCTGAAGTTTTTCTTCCTCTCCAATGCGGCTTTTTCTATTTTATTACAAACTATACTTTTTTCTTCTGTCTGCAAAGAAATTGAAAAATATCCTTTTCCAATAAACGTCCCTTACAGGCTGGTACGAACCTGTTTTGGTTTATAGCCTTCTTTTTCCAAAGCATTGATAATCTGCTGTTTATGCTCCGGTCCAAAGCACTCTAATGTAATGCGAAGTTCAACTGCCGCGGTACGGTTGGTTGTTACAAACTGGTTATGCTCCAGCTTGATAACATTTCCCTGCTCTCTTGCGATGATTCCGGACACTTTACAAAGCTCACCCGGCTTATCCGGAAGCAGTACAGATACAGTAAAGATTCTGTCACGGAAAATAAGTCCCTGCTGAACAACGGAAGACATGGTAATGACATCCATGTTTCCACCGCTCAAGATAGATACGACCCGTTTGTCTTTCACATTCAGATGCTTTAATGCGGCAACGGTAAGTAAACCGGAGTTCTCTACCACCATCTTATGGTTTTCTACCATATCAAGGAAAGATACGACCAGCTCATCATCACTTACGGTGATGATATCGTCTAAGTTCTTCTGAATATATGGGAAGATTTTTTCTCCCGGAGTCTTTACTGCGGTACCATCTGCAATGGTATTTACTGCCGGAAGTGTTGTAACCTTACCCGCCTTAAAGGAAGCCTGCATACAATTTGCTCCAGCCGGTTCTACACCAATCACTTTAATCTTTGGATTCAGTAATTTGGCAAGAGTGGAAACACCGGTTGCCAGTCCGCCTCCTCCGATTGGAACTAAAATATACTCAACCAGCGGAAGTTCTTTAAAGATTTCCATGGCTATGGTTCCCTGACCGGTTGCAACCGTCAAATCATCAAAAGGATGGATAAAGGTATATCCATGCTTCTCAGCCAGTTCATAAGCATGTGCACATGCTTCATCATAAACATCTCCATAAAGTACTACATCAGCACCATAGCTCTTGGTACGGTTTACTTTAATCAGTGGTGTTGTGGTTGGCATAACGATGGTTGCTTTACAACCATAGCATTTTGCTGCATAGGCAACACCCTGGGCATGGTTTCCTGCGGAAGCGGTAATCAGTCCCCTCTCTCTTTCTTCTTCGGATAAAGTGCTGATTTTATAATAGGCTCCACGTACCTTATATGCTCCGGTAAACTGCATATTTTCTGGTTTCAGATATACTTTGTTACCGGTCTGCTCACTCAAATAATTGCTGTAAATTAATTTGGTCTCCAAAGTTACTTCTTTTACTTTTTCACTTGCTTCTTCAAATTTATCTAATGTTAACATTCTGTCTCTCCTTCTTCTCCCGAATCTTCCTTTACATCAAACAATGCATTTACAAACTGCCCGGAATCAAATTTCTGTAAATCATCTATGGTTTCACCGACACCGATATATTTTACAGGAATGCCAAGCTCTGACTGAATGGCGACGGCGATACCACCTTTTGCGGTTCCGTCCATTTTCGTTAAAATAATTCCGGTAATGTCTGCCACCTCTGCAAACTGTCTTGCCTGTGCCAGTGCATTCTGTCCGGTTGTAGCATCCAATACTACCAAGGTCTCGCGGTATGCATCAGAATACTCTTTTTCCAGAATACGGTTGATTTTGCGAAGCTCTTCCATCAGGTTTTTCTTGTTATGAAGCCGTCCGGCAGTATCGCACAAAAGGACATCTGCCTTTCTTGCTTTCGCAGCTGCTACTGCATCGTATACCACAGAGCCCGGGTCAGCACCCTCCTGGCCGCCAATCATATCTACTCCGGCACGGTTCGCCCATTCCTTTAACTGGTCTCCTGCCGCTGCACGGAAGGTATCTGCCGCTGCTAAAACCACGCGTTTACCCTGACTCTTTAATTTACCTGCCAGCTTGCCAACAGAGGTTGTCTTTCCGACTCCGTTTACACCAATGACTAAAACGACAGATTTTTCTTCCTCGAAGCGGTATGCAGTCTCGCCTACATCCATCTGCTCTTTGATACTCTGAATCAGAAGCTCTTTACAGTCTGCCGGCTCTTTGATTTTTTCTTCTTTGACACGTTCCTTTAACTTGTCCAAAATTGCCTCTGTGGCATGTACACCAAGGTCTCCCATAATCAGAATCTCTTCGATTTCTTCATAGAAATCATCATCAATATGTGAAAATCCATGAAATACAGAATCAATACCGGATACAATGTTATCTCTTGTCTTGGTTAATCCTGATACAAGGCGGGCAAAAAAGCCTTTTTTCTCTTTCTTTTCTTCTTCCATCTTGTCACTTTTCTCTGTTCATTTCTCTTATTTATCTAAATCTTCTTCAATCAGATTTACACTTACCAGTGTGGATACACCCTTCTCCTGCATGGTAATTCCGTACAGGCGGTCGGCTGCTGCCATAGTTCCTCTTCGGTGCGTAATGATAATAAACTGCGTATTCTTCGTTAATTTATGCAGATATTTTGCAAAACGTCCTACGTTAGAATCATCTAACGCTGCCTCAATCTCGTCTAAAAGACAGAATGGGGATGGCTTTAAGTTCTGAATTGCAAATAACAGTGCAATGGCTGTCAACGATTTCTCTCCACCGGACAACTGCATCATGTTCTGCAGCTTCTTTCCAGGTGGCTGCGCAATAATACGGATGCCGCACTCTAAGATGTCCTCATCCTCGACTAACTCTAAGGTTCCTTTACCGCCACCAAAGAGATCCTTAAATGCCTTGTCAAATTCATGCTGGATTTCCGCAAACTTCTCGGTAAACTGCTTGCGCATTCCGGTATCCAGATCTTCAATGATACCCACCAGCGTCTGCTCTGCTTCTACTAAATCATCATGCTGCGTCTTTAAAAACGTATAACGTTCACTGATTTCTTTATATTCTTCAATGGCATTGACATTGACATCACCCAATTTTCGGATATCATCCTTGATACCGTAAATCTGTTTCTTAAGTTCCGGCAAATCCTGATATTCTTCATTGCGAAGCAGCAATGCGTTATGCGGAGTCAGCTCATATTCCTCCCACATATAATTGGTCTGGTATTCACCTGCCTCTTCTAACTTCTCTCTCTGGCTGTTCAGTCGGAAAATCTCTTTGTCAAGATTTGCAATCCGCTTGGAAATCTCTTCTCTTCGTTCAAAGAATCCCTTATACTCCGCTGACATCTGTTCTTTTGCAGCAATGCTCTCAGAAAGCTTCTGATTCAATGCCGCATAATTCTCATCGGATGCAAGAATGGTCTTTCGGATGGCTTCTATGTCTGCCTCATGACGTTTTGCATCTTCTTTGGATTCTGCTGACTGATTCTTCAAAGACTCCTGATTCTTGTATACACGCTCTAATTCTTCTTCCACACGTTCTAAGTTTTCCTGTATGAATTCCTGTTTCTGTGTGAATCCGGCTTCCTCTAACTGCACCTTGGAAACAGCTTCAGTTGCAGCCTCTTCCAGTTTCATCTGTTCTTCTAAAATTACCTGGAACTGCTCAGCCTGAGCTTTGATTTCTTCTTCCCGTACTTCTGCTTCTTTGATTTCCTCTTCCGTACGTTCCTTGCCCTTCTTAATATCCGTCAACTGTTCTTCAATATCCTGGCTCTCATTCTTTAAGCCTTCAAATACGCTCTCGCTTTCATTCTTCTGCTGCAAGGTACGGTCTACATTCATCCTGGCTGTATTCTGCTGTAAATACTGTTCCTGTAAATCAGTCCGTACCTTTTCCATATCCTGCATGGCAAGTTCCTGTGCAGTGCGGATTTCTTCGCTCCGCTCCTTGCAGGATGCAATAGTTTTCTTCAGTTCTTCCAGTCTCTTCGTCAAATCGTCAATTTCGCGTTTTCTTCCCAGAAGATTACCGGTATTCTTAAAAAGGCACCACCGGCAATGGAACCACCCGGGCTTAAATACTCACCCTCCAAGGTTACCATATGTAAAGAATAATGGCTCTTCTTCGCCAGTGCCAACGCATGGTCAATGGAGTCCATAACAAAGACTCTTCCAAGAAGATAGGACATTACACCGTCAAATTTTGCATCATGTTTTACCAGCGTATCTGCCTTTCCGATTACGCCTTCTTCTTTTAAGAATACATCCTGCTTGCTGTTATCCTTACCGGTAACACTGGTCAACGGCAGGAATGTGGCACGTCCCAGACGATTGCCGAAGATTGTTTCGCTCCATTACCTTACGGATACTGTTTCCATCTTCATAACGCTCTGCAATATTTTTTAGGTCTCAAGACGGATTCTCCCTTATTATAATCAATAGTTGCTTTTTCTAAGGCACTCCGGTTCTCTGCTGTTTTCTTACGCCAGCTTTGAATTAAGTCTGCGGTCTCTTTTTCTTTGCCTTTAATGCTTCAATCTCACGACTTACTTCTGCTAATTTGTCCTGATATTCTGACAATACACTCTGCAAATCTGCTTCTTCGCTTTTACGCTTTAAGAGACGCTGATTCAACTGGGCTTTGCGGATATTTACCTGCTCTGCCATGGTATCGAATTTCTGTAATTTTGCTTTTGTGGAAGCTTTATTATTCAGAATCTCAATAATCTCATTCTTGCCTTCTTCGATGCCCTGTGTACAGCGGGCAATTTCCTTCTGAATCTTTTCTAGCTCATCAGAAGCTGCCTGCTTGCGTGCTTCAATCTCTGCTACCTGGCTGTCAATTTCCTGCTTCTGTGCAAGATAATGCTCCTGCTGTTCTTTTCTTTCTTTCCGGTCACTTTCTAACTGATCCAAACGTGCTTTTAAGCTGTCATCTGTCATCTGTGCAGCCTTAATCTGCTCATTTAATACATTAATCTGACCTTCCAGTTTTCCCTTCATGACATTGGTATTGCTGAGTTCTTCGCGGATTTCTGTGATTTTCGCATCCATTTCTTCCATGTCCTGCTCTTTTTCTCATACTCCGCTTTGATATTCTCGTATGCCTCGTTGTCTTCTTTTAACTGGGTATCTGCAATTTTAAACTTTTCTTCTACTTCTTTGGTCTGTCTCAATCCGCTCCATCTCTAAAAGGAACATGTTAACATCCAAGGTCTTTAACTCTTCCTTTTTTCTTAAGATAGATTCTTGCGGTCTCTGACTGTTTCTCCAACGGTCCTACCTGACGCTCCAACTCTGTCAAAATGTCATTGACACGTACCAGGTTCTCCTGCTCACTTTCTAATTTCTTCTGGGCGGTTACTTTTCTTCTCTTATATTTTACAATTCCTGCCGCTTCATCGAAAGTTCTCTTCTTTCCTCCGGCTTACCGCTTAAGATTCGCTCAATCTGACCCTGTCCGATAATAGAATAACCTTCTTTACCGATACCGGTATCATAAAAAATTTCGCTTACATCCTTCAGACGGCATGGATTGCCATTGATAAGATATTCACTTTCTCCGGAACGGTATACTCTTCTTGATACCGTTACTTCTGAATAATCTACCGCAAGCTGATGGTCTGCATTGTCTAATGTAATCGCAACATATGCATAACTTAATGGCTTACGATTCTCTGTTCCTGCAAAATAACATCCTGCATGCTTGCGCCACGTAGCTGCTTGGCACTCTGTTCTCCCAATACCCAGCGCACTGCGTCCGCAACATTACTTTTTTCCACTACCGTTTGGCCCCACAATGCCTGTGATTCCGTTGTGAAAATCAAATACAATTTTATTTGCAAATGATTTAAAACCGTGAATTTCAATACTTTTGAGATACATAACTTCCTCCGTTTAAGAGCGCTTATTCTCCTGCTGTTTCAACTTAAGCTCGCGCCTGATATGCAGCTTCTGAGATGCTGATTTCTTTGTATGTCCCATTCCTCTCCAATGGACTTTTCTCCGATTCTGGCTTCTACCACAAACCGCTTATCATGATCCGGTCCTTCTTCCCCGAATCAACTGATAATTCAGTTCTTCATTATATCCTGCCTGTACTATCTCCTGCAGGATAGTCTTGCTATCATAAAAAGAGCTGTTTGTGCTCAATGTCTGTCAGAATGTATTTTAACACAAACTCTTTTGCATTAGCAAATCCACCATCCAGAAAAATTGCTCCTATTACTGCTTCCAATGCATCCGAAAGAATGGATTTCGATTTCTTCCTCCTGTTAAATCCTCTCCTTTACCCAGATACAATATTTTCCCAAATCAATTGCTCTTGGTGCAAAATGCCAGTGTCGGCTCACATACCAGGCTTGCCCGAGCTTGGTCAGTTCACCTTCAGAATAATCCGGATACTTCTGGTATAATAATTCACTGGATGTAACCTCAAGCACTGCATCGCCTAAAAATTCCAGCCGTTCATTATCTGAGTGCTTCTTCATATGTCTTTCATTGGCATAGGAACTATGGGTTAATGCCTGTCTTAATAATCCCTGATTGTTGAAATGATATCCCATCACTTCTTCAAATTCATGTAATCTGCTCACTGTTTTCTCCTTCTAACTGTCGTTGCTGCCCGCAAACTACGGGAAACAAATTTGCAAGCCGCCTGCGGCGGTCGCTTATGACATCTACCTTATACGCCGCAGTGTGCATCCTCGCGGGCATTTTTTCTTTACAGGAAAGAAATTTCCTGTAAAATCAAAAAAATCCGGCATGCCGGACTCTTTCGCACAATATGCTTCCTTTGAAGAATACTATCTATTCTGCTTTTAGTTCAGCGCACTCTTTATCTGCTCTACCGCATCGCCTACAGTAACAATTTTCTCTGCTTCTTCATTTGGAATCTCAATATCAAATTCTTCCTCCAGACCCATGATAATCTGGAAAACATCCAATGAATCTGCGCCAAGGTCATCTACAAAAGTAGTTTCCATACTAATCTCTTCTTCGTCCACATTCAGGACTTCTGCAATAATTTTTTTTCAGTTTTTCAAATTCCATAATCTTTTCCTTTCTATTCTTCTGTTTCAGAAATTACTATATTTTTTTTGATTTTATTATTGATATCCTGTTCTTTAAATGTAACACACTGAATGATGGAATTCTTTACTTCCCTTCGCCTTGGAGCTTCCATGTGTTTTAACCACCAGTCCATTCAGTCCAAGCAATGGTGCCCCGCCATACTGGGATGCATCAAAAGATTTTAATGTCTTCTTCAGTGCCGGCAATGCCAATGCTGCACCAATTTTACTCTTTAGGCTGCTGAGCATTCCCTGCTTTACTACACCAATCAGCGTACTGGAAAGTCCTTCATAAAGTTTAAGGATTACATTTCCTACAAACGCTTCACAGACAATGACATCTGCTCCGCCATGTGGTATCTCTCTTGCTTCAATACTTCCTACAAAATTGATATCCTTGCATTCTTTTAATAAAGGATATGTTTCCTTTACCAGTGCATTTCCTTTTTCTTCTTCTGCTCCGATATTTACGATTGCAACTCTCGGATTCTTGATTCCCACAACATTTTCCATATAAATGGAACCCATCCTGGCAAACTGTACCAGATGTGAAGAACGGGCATCTACATTTGCTCCACAATCAATGAGCAGGGATACTCCTGTCTCGGTCGGAATCAGCGGTGCCAAAGGCGGACGCTCGATACCACGGATTCTTCCAACAATCACCTGTCCACCAACTAATACGGCTCCGGAACTTCCTGCCGATACAAATGCATCTGCTTCCTTCTGTTTTACCATATTCATTCCCACAACAATTGATGAATCCTTTTTCTTACGAATTGCATTTACCGGATGTTCCGCAGTCTCAATTACTTCTGTTGCATTCTTAATTTCAATCTGGTCTTTCTCATAGGTATACTTTTTCAATTCTTCAGCAATAACCTCCTGCTGTCCAACCAGTACAACCTGTATATCTCTGCGTGTATTTACTGCCTCGATGGCACCTTTTACAATTTCGCCCGGCGCGTTGTCGCCTCCCATTGCATCAACTGCCACTCTAATGACTTCCTGCATATACATTCCTCCTGTAAATCTGCCATCACATTAAGCCTATATTGAAATATACTATAACTTTCCATAGAAATCAACAGAAAACTAATTGAAATATTCCCGGTTCCGTTCCTCTTCTTTGGCAATGTCCTCCTCTGACATATAACGCAAAAAATCTTCTCCATAATTCCATTCTGAATTGCAATAAATGCCGCCGGTGCAAAAATTAATAAAAATGGAATCAGATATACTAAAAATGCAATTACCAGCAAAATCACCAGCATAAGAATGGTCTTTGGCAAATGTGCAAATGACATCAGTGCCGCATTCTTTACAATTGCTTTATTGGTATTTTCAAAACGGGCAATGTTCGGATATACATATAACCAGATTGCAATCTCAAATACCAGCATAACAACAAAATCACAAAAGCCTTGCCCACGCTGCTCCGGCTTTCATAAACTGGAACATGATAAACCAGTCTGCTCCCATAACAAGACCAATCAGTAAGAAAATCAGCCAGATTACGGTTGCCTGTTTGAATAGAACGAAGGATGACCAGAACTCTTTCCAGATATATCCTCTGCCATGGCGGATTACTTTATTCACTGCATAATAAAGTGCAGTGCAGGATAACCAATGGTAAAAACCGGAATACATGCCATGAACCAGATTAAACTCAGGCAGAATATGTTAATCACTTTATCAAATGCACTAAAGAGCTTATTATTATAATTAAAAATATTGCTCATACCTTCTCCTTTTTTCTATGAATAGGCATTCGCAAAACCTGATTGTTCTGCAAATGCCTATCTTTTTCATAAAGTAAAAAGGAGTGTTTTGCAAACACTCCCGGTCACTTCTTAATTAGTCCTGAGGAATAATTTCTTTCTTGTTGTATGAACCGCAGTTCTTACATACTCTGTGAGCATCATCAAAGCGCCGCACTTACTGCATTTTACTAAACTTGGAGCAGTCATTTTCCAGTTTGCTCTTCTTTTATCTCTTCTTGCTTTGGAAGATTTGTTCTTAGGACAGATAGACATCTGGTTACACCTCCTTAAATTCATTGAAAATATCTTGAATTGCTGCCATTCTCGGGTCAGCTCAGATTTCTCGCAGTCTAAGTCTTGACATTCAGATTCGTACCGCATTTCTTACAAATCAAAGGATGTCAATTCAATTTCAGCCTCTTTCGTAAGCTCTTTATTTTCACATGAACATACATCGGTTAAATCTAATATCACGTTTGTCTCCTTTTCACACCTAAACAATTATACATAGCACTATAGCTTTTGTCAACAATATTTTTCCTTTTTAGCCTACCAAAGCTACGGTTTCTCTTGCAATTGCAAGTTCCTCGTTGGTCGGGATAATGCATACGGTTACTTTGGAATCCGGAGTAGAAATAATCTTATCCTCTCCACGAACCATATTTGCTTCCTTATCCATGGTAATTCCAAGATATCCGAAGTATGCAAGAATCTTCTCACGGATGAAGGATGTATTCTCACCAATTCCTGCAGTAAATGCAATGGCATCTACTCCGTTCATTGCAGCCACATAAGCACCGATATATTTTGCTACACGGTAAGCAAATACTTCACATGCTGCAATTGCTCTTGGATTTCCTTCATGATAAGCAGCCTCGAGGTCACGGAAATCACTGGATACACCGGAAAGTCCCTCTACACCGGATTTCTTATTTAATACATCCATAATTCCGTCGATGTCAAGGTTTTCTTTCTTTGCAATGAATTACATGATTGCCGGGTCAATGTCACCGGAACGTGTTCCCATTACAAGCCCCTCTAATGGAGTAAGTCCCATAGAGGTATCTACACACTTACCATCTAATACAGCACTGATGGATGCTCCGTTTCCAAGGTGGGCAACAATCAGTCTGGAATTGTTATAATCAAGATTTAAGAACTCAGCCAGACGTTTGGATACGAAGCTGTGGCTTGTTCCGTGGAAACCGTAACGTCTTACCTTGTATTTCTCATAATATTCATATGGCAGACCATAAAGATAAGCCTTCTGTGGCATGGTCTGATGGAAAGCGGTATCAAACACACCTACCATTGGTACACCAGGCATAAGTTCCTGACATACACGAATACCAATTAAGTTTGCAGGGTTATGAAGTGGTGCAAGCTCATTACACTCTTCCACTTTTGCTAATACTTCTTCATTTAATACAACAGACTGGGCAAATTTCTCACCACCATGTACGACACGATGTCCTACTGCATCAATTTCAGAAAGACTCTTTACCGCACCTGTCTTTGGGTTTACCAGTGCATCCAGTACCATCTGGATACCTTCTTTATGGGTCGGCATTGGTGCTTCTGTTATCTCTTTATCATGGCCAGCAAGCTGGTATACTAATCTTCCATCAATTCCGATTCTTTCACAAAGTCCTTTAGCCAGTACAGCTTCTGTATCTGAATTAATAAGCTGATACTTCAAAGAAGAACTTCCACAGTTAATAACTAATACGTTCATCTGTTTTCTCCTCACTGCTATTTTTTTACGGTTCATTGTTACAAATCCGCATATGTATGTTTAGTATACGCCTATTTTAAATGGTGTTCAAGTCAGTGTCTGAAAAAAATGCAAAGAAAAATATTTTTTCGAAATTCTTCTTATGAATACTTTCCATAAGTAATTTGCCAAAAATATGGAATAATGCTATGATAGAACTATATTATTTGTCCACGGGATCTTGGAAATATGCACGACTTACTGTCTCAAAAAGGAATGTCCTATCCTGCCACAAAAAGTCAGGCGGTATGCGCTTTTGAAAATTTTAACCAGCAAATCCGGCCGATGAACTTGCCTGCCTTTTAAATGAGCCAAATAATATTCTTGCTATTGAATATTTAAAAAGCGATTCAAGACTCAGAATTCTGCCATCACCCCTTATCCGATTCAAGGACCGGAGACGGCTATCACGAAGCGGCACTTAACAGCAGTCTTTCCTCTGATGCCATAGAAAAGGCTTCTTTTCAAACGGCTGGAATGACATCACTACATTAAATCCACATCTGCCGGCACTGCTTATTCTATTTTAAAAGAATATCTAAATCTTTATCCGCCGGTTTCTGCCAATGATCTTTCTGCTCCGCTCTCTTACCTTCTGTTACAGCAGAGTGAAGCACAACTGGCTTTCTGTGGTGATTCCAATGAAACTTCCCACCGGATAAAAAAAATTTGCAAAAACAGTTTCATTCCTTTGAGCAGTTCTGCCAGTTACTGAAAACAAAGGATATGACTTATACCAGAATCAGCCGGATTTTCACTCACCTTCTGCTTCCAGATTACATCTGAAGATTATCGTTTGGGAAAAATCCTTATTACATTCAACTTCGTATCTTATAAAGACGCCTCCCGGCTATCAATTTTTAAGCTTATGCGGATGTTCCAAGTTTCTGTGCCAAAATCTTCTGATGCTGCACGCCTTTTGATCTGGATGTCTTTGCACGGAGACATTCACCTAAAAACCGGGCAGGATGCCAAAGCAGTTTGATCCTTCTAAGCATTTGCCGTGCCGTCTTTCCACCATTTGGTTTGAGACAAAAGATTTGATAAGAACTAAGATTTTGAAAAAGGACATCTTAGACTTTGGCATCCCTTCTTAACGTTTGCTTTTTCTTGAATGTAAACCTTTCCGTTGCCAGACTGGAAAGTCTGCGCTTCCGTCGGGTACGGATGCTCCATAAAGCCTGCAAAAAACTGTCATCTCGGAACAACCTCTCATTATGCATGCGCAAATTCATCCATGTTCAAAACCCTGCTGACATCCTATTTTCAAACCTCTACCAGACAGTGCCCCAAAGCAGCCTGCTCAGGAAAATCATGTTATCTCCAAATGGGAAGAACGCATCAGAGCCAAGAGATACTCCGGTATTCTTATCTAACCATGCACGTTTTTCTTCTGCCGTAAATACAGCAGGTCTGGTCTTAAATATCTTCTCCCATTCGCCATCTGCAAGTACGTCCATATAATCCTCGCCAATGTAAAGATCGATTGCATGATCACGGTCAGCTCTGCGGATTTTATCTAAAAATGGCAGATTCAGTACCTGTGGAGACTGGCGTAACCACCAGTTATCTGCTTTGGAGCCTGCTAATCTGGTACAGTGGATACGGGACTGCTGTCCGGCACCAATACCGATTGCCTGTCCGTCTTTTACATAACATACGGAGTTAGACTGTGTATATTTTAAAGTAATCATGGAAATTGCCAGATCTCTCTTTGCTGATTCCGGCAGCTCTTTGTTTTCTGTTACAATATTGTCAAAGAAATGCTCGTCAATATTTAACTCATTTCTTCCCTGCTCAAAGGTAACGCCAAATACCTGTTTCCGCTCGATTGGGTCTGGAATATAGTCAGGATCAATTTCAATGACATTGTAATTGCCATTTTTCTTTGCTTTTTAAAATTTCTAATGCGTCATCATCATAGCCCGGTGCAATAACTCCATCAGATACTTCTCTTTTAATTAAAAGTGCGGTTGCTTTATCACAGACATCAGAAAGAGAAATGAAATCTCCAAAAGAGGACATACGGTCAGCGCCTCTTGCTCTTGCATATGCATTGGCAATCGGTGTAAATTCTACATCCATATCATCTACCCAGTAGATCTTGCGCTCTACTTCACTGAGTGGAAGTCCTACGGCTGCGCCTGCCGGAGAAACATGTTTGAATGAAGTTGCAGCCGGAAGTCCGGTTGCTTTTTTAATTCGCTGACTAACTGCCAGCCGTTAAATGCGTCTAAGAAGTTGATATAACCTGGTTTACCATTTAATACTTTGATTGGCAATTCGCCATTTTCCATGTAAATTCTGGATGGTTTCTGATTTGGGTTACAACCATATTTTAATTCTAATTCTTTCATTTTATTTTCCTCTCTCGCACGAATCTTATTCACAAAATCTTATTTGTTCTTGTTTACAATGCGGCTTTCATATTTTCCGGTTTCAATATCAATATATCTTACAAATAAAGATACCTTATTGTCTGCATTCAGTTTATTCCATACCAGTTCGGTAAATGCATCAATGTCATCTCCGATATCAACCAGTACCGGCTCGCCCTCAAAGCTTGGTAATGGATTTCCATCATTCATATAAGTATGAATGAAATGTCCTTCCCCAGCTACCGGATTCTCATAAGCAAATGTATAACGGTTGCAGGCATCCGGATTACCATTGTTGCTCTTTAAAATAGACATTGCATAATTGTATTTTCCATCTTCTACATGCATGATTCCGGAAATACGCGGTGTATAGTTAGGTGCGTCCGGCTCAAATTCTCTGGTTCTTAATGCCTGTTCGAAGGTCTGCTGTTTATCCATCAGTTCATAAATGGTATCTGTCTGGTCTCCATTGGTTACAATGGTCTTATTGCCCAGTACACGAACCGGTGCATAAATAATAAGACTTGGGTCACTTAATTTTGCAGGGTCAAATGCCTGGGTACGGATTCCTTCTCCATCCTCAACAAATACACGGTTACGGCTGTTCTCGCTTCTTCCCATGATAAAATAAGCAGTTACCGCATACTTTCCATTCTTCGACTTTCCAATTACAATTCCTCTTCCCGGATAAGTAGTGCTTCCAAGTTCTTCTGCTAATGAAGTCATCTTCATTTTTGTTCCTCCTTCTTACGCTCCATGTAATTTTTAAAGTTGCTGCAGCTTTCCGTCAAAGTCTCTTTCTCTTTCGAATTTTTCCTGTGACTTTTCCTGTTTGCATGCATAAAAAATACCGACACATATCCCGAGCTTAACTGCCCAGACGGTCGGCTTTCTCAGGTCATACTTCATGTGGTTATTCCCACGGTTCCGTCAGTCATATGACCTGAATTTAGTAAAACATATTCCAAAACACTTGTCAAGGAATTCTTCCTATAAGAACTCTCTCAGACGTTCTGCACGGTTCGCCCAGGTATCTTCCTTAAGTGCCCGTTCATAAGAATATTCTATGATTTCTTTCATTTTCTTCGGATGTCCCAGCATGGATAATACCTGTTCCGGCAATGCATCCAGATGTTCTAACTCATAAAATGCCAGATCTTTTCCATCGCAGAAACGCTCCTTTAAATAAATGCTGCCATCTGTCAGGGATACTGCTTTATTTAACATGGCTGTAAAAATTCTGTCATGGGCTCCATCCTTAAACCACGGCATGGTATTCAATGCAATCTTGGTATTCCGGATGATTTTTACGCATTCGGCAGAATCAAGCTGTCTTCCGTTTAAAATAAGATTCTCCGGATGTTTTACCTTAAGATTCTCCCACCCTTTGCCAAAAACATGTACCCGTACTCCATTATCTACCAATGTCCGCACCGTTTCTCCACGGAAATAAGTCCGGTTATACATATCCAAAAAAGCATTCCTGCAAAGCATGCCATCAGCTCCCGCTCCGTTACTTCCGGAATCTCCCGGCGGACAAAATGCTCCATGGCAGAATCTAACGGCTCTGACGGATGCAGGCGGAGATAATTTAATATCTCATGATAGAAATCAATATATTCCTTCGTCTGGCTGGTAAAATGCTCTTCAATTGCCGGAAGATGCACATAGTTTGCGATAAAACCCACTTCATATTCCCGGTTCTCATATGGAATAAAGTCTGTAGAAATACGTTCTTCCTTATCCATCAGAAAATTCCCTGCCAATGGTAAAAAATGACAGGGAATCCCTTTATAAAACCGTTTCATATAAGAAATATGCTGACGGTCGATGCAGAACACAGTCAGATTCGGAATTGTCTCATCAAGCTGCTTATGATAATACAACGGATGGTCCACAAGAATACAATAGACCGGAATATTTCTGCTGGCAAAGACAGACTGAGACTCTGTCTCCAACAGGAACTCCTCTCCGCTTAATCCGATAAAGTTAAAGGTAATGACTGCGGTCTCGCCACTTTTTAAAAAGCGGCTTAATCGTTTCGTGTCAGCATATTCTGCCTGAATGTCAAAGAAGAATATCTGATATCCCATCTTGCGAAATGACGCTGCCATCTCATGCGAAAAATAAGTTAATGTTTCTACGCCTCGTTCAAAAAACACAAGTTTACGGATATCACTCATTTTCTTTCTCCATTTCAAAAAATCCTAGTTCTTAAAGCTGTGAATTGGTGCCGGAATTCTTCCCCCACGGTTGATAAATGCATCACAGGAATACTGGTTTACCGGCATAATCGGTGCATAGCCGAATAATCCACCAAATTCTACAGTATCGCCTACTCCCTTTCCGATTACCGGAATCAGACGGGCTGCTGTTGTCTTCTGGTTTATCATACCAAGTGCCATCTCATCTGCAATCATACCGGAAATGGTTGTTGCCTTGGTATCACCCGGAATTGCAATCATATCGAGACCTACGGAACAGACACAGGTCATTGCCTCTAATTTCTCCAGTGTAATGGCATTTGCCTGCACTGCATTAATCATTCCCTGGTCTTCGCTGACCGGAATAAATGCACCACTTAAACCACCTACATAAGAAGATGCCATAACGCCACCCTTCTTAACCTGGTCATTTAACAGAGCAAGAGCTGCTGTTGTTCCCGGTGCACCTGCGTGTTCCAGACCAATTTCACAGAGGATATCTGCCACACTGTCTCATTGCAGGAGTTGGTGCCAGAGATAAATCTACAATACCAAATGGAATATTTAAAATTCTCGACGCTTCCTGTGCTACCAGCTGTCCTACTCTTGTAACTTTAAATGCAGTCTTCTTGATGGTCTCACATAATACTTCAAAGTTCTCTCCACGGACTTTTTCCAGTGCAGTCTTTACAACACCCGGTCCGCTGACACCAACATTGATTACCGCATCTGCCTCTGTTACACCATGGAATGCGCCTGCCATAAACGGGTTGTCATCCGGTGCATTACAGAATACAACCAGTTTCATACAGTCTACAGAATCTCTGTCCTTAGACTGCTCTGCCACCTCTAAGAGAATCTCTCCCATTAATTTTACAGCATCCATGTTAATTCCGGTCTTTGTGGATGCAAGATTTACAGAACTGCAGACTCTTTCGGTACGGCAAAGTGCCATTGAATAGAACGGATTAAAAGCTCATCTGCCTTTGTCATTCTTTTATTTACGATTGGGATTCCAAATTCTGCTCAATCTGATTTCCTGCTGATACCAGATCCTTTGCCACTGTAGTAATTTTCTTATAAATGTTATCGTTTAACTTCTTTAAATCAGAATCAATACAATCCATAAGACTGATTCCAATGGTAATGGTACGGACATCTAAGTTCTCATGCTCCACCATTTTATTGGTTTCGCTTACTTCCATTATATTAATCATTTTTTGTCTCCTATATTCTGCCTTTCTACGCAGCTCATTTCCTGTATTTTCATTGATACGCCTTAGTGACCTGCCAACAGCAGTTCCCTTTATGTAAGTCGTATTAAATTCTGTGCATCATATCAAAGATTTCTTCTCTCTGACATTTGATGGTAACACCGATTTCCTCACCTAATTTTTCCAGTGCTGCAGAACACTCAGCAAATGGTGTTTTGGATGTATTTAAATCAACAATCATCATCATATTGAAGAATCCGTCAATGATAGTCTGTGAAATATCCAGTACATTGATATGCTGTTCTGATAAATAAGTACAAACTTTTGCGATAATTCCTACAGTATCTTTTCCTACTACAGTAATAATTGTCTTGCTCTGTGTCTTTTCCATTTTGTTCTCCTCTTATTTTTGCTTTCTTAATATTCTTAAATCCGGATAAGCTCAGACACTTCGTCCCGCTTTGCTACCTGGATTGGAAAATCATTTCCGTGGTACGGGTTCTCACCCCAGTTTCTACTTCCTGGCGCACTGTCTCATATGCCAGTTCTGCCAGATTATTTTCCTTGCTCAGATGCCCCAATACTACTTTTTTAAACTTATCATGCAGAAGCTGCCCTAAAAATTGTCCACTGCTCATTGAAAGATGTCCTCTGTCCCCTAATATCCGCTGTTTCAGAGGATAAGGATAACTGCCCACCTGAAGCATACGCACATCATGATTTGCTTCTAACAATAATACATCTAAATCCTGCAGCTTGTCTATAAGATAATTGTCATATTTCCCAAATCGGTAATGACCGCCATCTTTTATCTGACTGTTTCATGATGTATGCCACCGGATTTGCGGCATCATGGGGAAATGGATACCGGCTCCACCGTAATATCTCCAATCTGAAATTCCACCTGGTTTCGATAGATGAAACAATGTCTCATCTACTTTTCCCACACTGGAAATCCCTTTGACTGCCTCAATGGTCTCTGCCGTGGCATAGATTGAATTCCATATTTTCTTGCTACCACGCCAAGACCGGAAATGATCTGAATGTTCGTGGGTCACGAAGCAGTGCCTGCATTTCCGCGGTTTTCAAACCGATACTGTTTAATCCTGCTTCAATGCGCTTTCACTGATTCCGGCATCAATCATCAGATGGCTGCTTTCTGTTCCTGCGTAGATACAGTTTACTGCTTCCACTTGCAATACTGCATAATTCCATTTTCTTATGTCTCTTTCTATTTAGTAATTCTTCCAGTACACTTCAATTTTATCGCCATCCTGTAATACCTGTGTATACTGGGCATCCATGCCATTAATTAAAGTTATAAATTGTTTTCCATGGATGCTGACAAATCAAAATCAATATAATCAAAAATATCCACGAATACATATTCTTTTTTGCCACTTAAAAGTAATTTCCTGATTGTTTGCAATAATATGTAATTTTTGCTTTCCGGTTTGCACCTGCTGCCTTTGAATGCCATCTTGCAACATTTTCATCCGCAGCATTTTTCGCCTGTCACAGATTCAGCCACAGAAGCTTCTGGCTCATGAACTTCAGCTGCATTGTCTGTGCTTTCTTCTGTTGAAGCTTCTTCCGGTCCGGCATCAAATCTGTGGTCTGCCTGTCCATAGGAAATATGACGTTCACCGCTTTCATAGGCAGAAGCACCCATTCGATTTCAAAGTTCTCATAGCAAAGGGAACCCATATCTGCCGGTTTTCCATTTAAGATAATTCCGGCTTCTTCATCAATCCGCACATCCATAAACTCTGCCAGCTGTCCAATGGTATAGAAGTTTCTGGTTTCGATTTCGTCCCCTTCCTGAATAACATAATTAGAAGGTTCAAGGCTTCCATTGACCTGAACAAATTTCGGACAGGTAATATTGATGCCATTGACCCGAAGGTAATGGTGGAGGATGTATATTCATCTAACTGTTCAATCGTAGATACGGCTTCTTTTCCAATGGTAGAAGCTTCTATAGTATGCATCCACAATGGTAAGATGGCTGTTATCATAAAGCTTTTAAGCGTTCTCCGTTAAACCGGACCATAATGAAATTATTCTTCTGGTCATAATAATTAAGACAGATTCCAATCGGCGTTACCAGTAATGGGTCTTTTCTTTAATCTCTTCCCAGCAAAATGAACCCTTTTTAAAACTTCTTCTCCACGTAATGCCACACGTTCCCCTTTGAATTTCCTGCTTGTCTGCAAGCATTTCCCGTAAATCCATGGATCTTTGCCGCCGCCGCCAACTACAAAGGCTGCACTGACCGATTTATCACCATTTAACTCTTTGATTTTCTGCTACCTCAGTAGTAATCTTATCTACCGTATCATGGGTTAAATCCCAGATTTCTTTTCGGATGGAATCAAAGGGTAATGCTCATGATATCTGTAATCTCCATCATCCACCATACCGGATGTCAGCTTCATATGTTCTCCGGAATTGCTACGTTGATTGCAGCAATAGGCTCCAAAGTCAGATTAGCAACATTTAATCCAGCCTGCCCTACTGCGGAATACAGACCATCTACAACGTCCTCCGGCAGGAAGGTTACGATAATATCCTCCGAAATTTTCTCTGCCTTATGTCCTTCTATATTGGAAAAGACTTCATCATTGATATAATATTTTACAACGGAATATCCCACACAGTAAAATTTGTAACGGGTATCATTCCTCTCTTTTTAAAATCTGCTGGGCATGGTCTACTCCCAGTAAATCCAGAGTATGTATATGTTCTGCAGTTACTACGGTCTCTTCCGCGAATTCATATTCCACGCTGGTGGTCACGGTTTTCAGTACACGGCCAGCGGCAGCAATGCAGAACATCGGTAAGCTTTGCCTCTAACTGCCCTTCTAATTCTGCCTTTACTTCTGCAATTGTTCTGCCTACTCTTCCGATGTCATGAATCTGACCATCCAGCATAGCTCTGGTTTCATGCTCTTTCATATACTGGGCTGCCACATAGAAGTCTTTGCCTTCCCGATATCCAACTGTTCCAACTACATTTCTTGTTCCGATATCCAAGCCAAATACAAATTGATTTGCATTCTGTTCTGCATTATCCATTGGTATTTTCTCCCTCATTCTCTATTATCGTTCTTACCTGTGCAATGGTTTCTTCCGTCGTACCATTATTATCAATTACCACTTTGCAATGTCTGCGGTATTCGTTCTCGCAAAGCTGGCTTTCAAACATTTCACTGATTTTTTCATCACTGTAGCCTCTCGACTGCTTCAGCCTTGCTCTGCGATTCTCCTCTGAAGTATAAATATACCATAATTCATCACAAATTTCATCATAATGTTCTTCGATTAATAATGCCGCTTCCAATACCAGATAACGAAGCCTGCCTTCTTCCTTTTCCTGCTCTAATACATGAAGCACATATTCCTTTACTGCCGGATGCAAAATCTCATTCATTCCATTCCGCCTGGCTTCATCCTTGAAAATAATGGCTGCCGCCTTCGGACGGTT